>Ga0134123_10000009_pt1 | contig 123244 bp, 101 predicted proteins | sample KB303_FD_96460 | JGI IMG/M metagenome (GOLD analysis project Ga0134123, IMG submission 96460) | Terrestrial soil microbial communities without Nitrogen fertilizer from Kellogg Biological Station, Michigan, USA - KB3-0-3 | ecosystem: Environmental > Terrestrial > Soil > Unclassified ...
AAAATGCTGGCAGGGTCTTCGGTTTCAGGAGCAAGTGCAGCCAGCTTTGTGGATGGGCCGGTGAAAAAAACGGGTAATACGAGCTTTGTGTTCCCGGTGGGGAATTATATTCATTACCGTCCGCTTGAAATTAGTGCACCCGGATCTTCCACTGACGCCTTCATGGCGCAATTTTGGGATGCCGGACAAATACTGGGTGATACCCTCGATACCCTTCTCACGGAAATTGTTATTGCAATTATTGGAAATTTGAAAGAAAAAATGGAAGCAGTAATGTCAATATTTCTTTAAGCTGGGATACTTCTTATTGTTCATTATATGATACAACAAACATGCGTCTTGCTTTCTGGAATGAGACAATCTGGAAAGACAAAGGACACGGAACTTTCAGCGGAACTGCTGTGTCAGGAAAAATGACTTCCGCAGAACCGGTTTCTACGTATGGGTATTTTACACTGGCGACAAATGCTGCCATAGCGTTAACCTGCCCCGTCTCTCCTCCTTTTCCATTTGGCGGTTTAACTTCTTCGTATGTGATAGCAAATTTTGGGGCTGCATCCACCGGGGTTCTGACTACCAACCAGAACATCCTGATTGACGGCACTTTTACGATAGACCAGGATTTTACATTTCTTAACTGCCCGAATATAAAAATGGCAGCAGATGCAAAGATTATTGTGAATGCAAATTTTACCCTGAATATATACCTGTCCAGGATAAGAAACTGTGATAATTATCAATGGGATTATATTAAAATTACCGGAAGTAATGCCATGCTGAATGTATCTCAATCAACGATACAGGGTGCAGATACAGCAATCTGGTCTGATGGTGGCGGAGTCTATCACGTTGTGGGCCGCTCAAGTATTAACAGGTGCTGGAAAGGCATTATGGTGGATACTTATACAAGCGCTGGCTTTAATGGAACCATCCAGGATACCTGGATCGGTTGCGCAACGCTTGCTGGCGGTACTACCACTGCCACCCTGTTTCCGCCACATACATCAAAAAGAACAAATAAGGGAATTCATGTTTTGGATGTAAATACCATTACGTTTGGATTTGCAAATACAAATGGTTTAGATGTTAACTTTTTTAATATGGATAGAGGAATTTATACTTCAAACACCTCTCTTAATGTATATAATTGCAACTTTGATAAAATTGATAATGGCGGTATTGGTATTCATTCCGTAAGGCAATCTGGTACCCGTACTTTAACAGTGGGCAACAGCGTTCCGGGGGCCTGTCGTTTTCTCCGTTGCAGTGAAGGGATCCGGACCAATGCAATGAATGTAACCATATATAGTAATTTCTTCGACTATACGGAAGATTATGGAATTCATGTGGTCAGATGTCAGCATAGAACTATTGATATTACAGGCAATGAATTCAATCGTTTTGGTATTGGCACCGGAATTTACAATTGTTTAGATGCCAACGTCAGGGTGGTTAGCAATAATTTTAATGCTCCCGGCCAGGTGTTTTTGCCTGTTGACCTGATTAACTATGGAAACACTGCCGTAGATATTTTCAATAATACGCTTGAGCTTACTGATGTGAATGTAAATGGTAATTATATCACTAATACTGTCATCGGAGTTAAACTTAAGCTTATTGATAATATTTTTCTTGGGATAGGATTATTTGGTACAATTGTCAACGGAAATCATATTTATTTTCCAATAGAATTTACAGATTTACAAAGTACGGGAAGCCGCCACTATGGTATCATGCTCGCAGAATGTAACTGGGGCGAAGTGGCCGGAAATGTAATTGAAAGACCAACAACCAATACTCAGCCTGTTTCCGGAGATGAATGGTATTTAATGACCGGGATATATTTCGAGCGGGTTGATTTTTCCATGATTGCCAACAATGCATTAACCTATATCAGTTCAGGAGTTAATTTCCGGGTTACTGATATGTTCAGCACTATAGTATGCAATAACTTTACCGAGTGTTACACGGGCGCTGACCTTGGCAAAGTTCCGCAAGGGGGGCCGGCAAATAATGTTGTAACCATGAACCACCAGGTAGGCAGCGGGGGCAGAACACAAAACCATTGGCATGCCAACAGCACGAACCCTGCATACACCAATAGAGTGTATGGAAGAGTCAGTTCTCCTATAAACTGGTATCGTACTGCGAATATCAATATCACTAATCCTTATTATCCCGAAAATAGCGAACCCGCCAGCTTCAACAATGTTGTAATTCCAACTTCTGTCATTACTGTCGCTTGCCCGAATGACCAATGGGAACCTTTGAACCGCGATACGCTGATTTCGGGCATAGTGCTTGATACTTTGGTTCATACAGATCACCAGAGGGAAAGAAAATACATGCTTTTGCAAAGCGCTTACCGCATGCTGGACGATGATACCAATCTCTTACATATAAATGCCAATGACAGCGTTTATATTGCTTTTTATAACACGCACAAAGCTTCAAACATCGGCAAATACAGAAAAGTTGAGAAATTAATAAATGCGGAAAATTATGCTGCTGCCGCTGATTCTTTGAGCCATATCACCGATACCAATACCATGGAAAGCTACAGGAAAACCGTCCTTGAGATTTATTTAAACACCTTTGCTGTTGAGGACACAATGGATGCAAGCGACAGCGCTGACCTTGCCGAAATTGCTTATGATTGTGTTATTTATGGCGGCAGAGCGGTTCATGAAGCCCGCACCATGCTTGGAATTGACGTAATTGACAGTTGTTCGGCTGTAGAAGAAGAAGAGCGGCTGGCAATAAACGCCTTAAATATTAAAAGCGTCACCGGAAATTCAAAAAATTATTTGAAGCTTCAGCCAAATCCCGCTCATGATTATTTAGTGGCAAACTATTATGTGGATGATCCGCAAGCTTTGCTAATGAAAATAATGGATATTTCCGGCCGTGTGGCAAAAACCATCCAGTTGCCTGCAACACGCAATTCAATTATGATCAGTACTGACGGTTTACAACAAGGTTTGTATTTTTACACTATTACTAATAACGATAAAATTAATATGGTGGGTAAATTTGTGATAGAGTAACAATTAAACGGGAGAGCAGAATATTCTGCTCTCCTTCTTACTTAAATCCAATAGGGGAATGAAAAAATTTTTTTTTGCTTTGAGTATTTTCCTGACGTCTGAATTGTGCGCGCAACAAGTCACATTTCAGAAATATTATGTTGATTCTGTAAATTTTTTTGCACCGCACTATGAGATTATACAAACACAGGAACATGGTTATTTAGCGGGTAACGTGAGGGCCCTGGTAAAAACCGATAGCCTTGGTCAAATGGAATGGTATAAGCAATATGCTAATATAGGATTGGACAGTGCTGAATTTTTCAGTATTGATAAAACTTCTGATCAAGGGTATGTAACAACCGGCAGATATTTAATTATAAAGTTTGATTTGAATTACTCCATAAGCTGGAAAAGAGGATTAACTAATTTGGTGAGCGTGGCATTTTATACCATCAGGGAAACCAAAGATCACGGATTTATCCTGGGTGGCAATTTATCTGGAAATTTTATTGCTGTAAAAACCGATTCTATGGGTATTGTGCAATGGTCTAAAGCTTATTCATCGCAAACAGGAAGTGATGCATTTTGGTTTCTTACCATAACCCAGGATAATGGTTACCTGTTATGCGGTACTGTTCCAACTGTTATTGACACCTCCCAGAATTATTACGATATTAAAATTATAAAAGTGGATTCACTCGGAAATCCTCAATGGGCTAAACATTACAATGATTTTAGTTCAACATCCTTCTGTTATCATATAACTGCTGTTTCTGATGGAGGTTACGTTTTAACCGGATACCGCAACCAGGGCACATTTTTATTAAAAATAGATCCGGTTGGCAATATACTTTGGGAAAAATTATATGACCCTCCTTCAAGCGACCAGGGTGTTTGGGTGGAAGAAACCAGCGATCATGGGTTAATCGTGACAGGGAATTATAATTTGGCGTTAACAAAGCTTTTCAAAACAGACAGCATTGGCAACCTGCTTTGGGCAAAAAATTATACTGCCGGTGCCAAGGGCGCGTGTGTAAAGCAAACTGTAGATGGAGGTTTTGCCGTAAGTGCGCAGGGTTTTGATAATGGCTTTGGCGGGATTTATTTAATTAAAACCGATTCGCTCGGTCATACTAATGGGTGCATGGAAGCTAATTTGAGCATGACAGTGAGCAATTTAAATGATACAGTAGTGAGTGTTGCGGTCACGGACAGCAATTTAAATATAGCCAGCACACCTTCAGCAATTAACCCGATAGGCTCGGGATGGGAATTTACAAATTGCCCGCCTGTGGGTATTTCAGAAATACAAAATGAAAGTTCAGAAATCGAAATTTCCCCCAACCCTTTCAGAGAAAGGTTTAAAGTTTCAGGTTTCGGGTTTAAGGCTCAGGAAAAGTATGAGATTTCAATTTATGATCTGATGGGAGAAAGAGTTTTTGAAAAAGAGTTTTTACCAGACCAAACAAATGCAGAGTTTCACGTACCCTATTTAAAACAGGGAATCTATTTTTTAAATGTGAGAACTAACGGCAACAGCAGCACGAAGAAGGTGGTGAAGATGTAAGGAAAAAGAAGAGGGGACAACCGCAGCATAAAGAGATTATCTTTACAGTTCAGCAAAAGATTTTAACCATTTGTGAGTGCAGAATCGTCATTGACTGTGTCCCCGCAGCAAATAAAATCGGTGACACGCTCATTTCGGGAAACTATGCAGTAATCGGAGTTGCAACCGTTCTATTTATTCCTTTTAACACCCTTTGATGAGCAGTCTCGCATTTACTGACAAAGCAACTGTGAAAACTTAAGAGTAAAAACCTGTTGCGCGGGTATTATACTTTTTAAATTTGCTTCCATTCAAAAACTGGTGCAATTATTTCACACAAGTGTAACCTTCACCTGCCATAAATTGTAAATAGCTTCATGATTTATCTTACGTATGCTGATCCGCCTTCGGGCGTTTTTTCAAGCCAGGTGAATGATGTGTGCAATTATCTGAATAAGAATCTTGATGCAAACATCCGGCTGGTGGCATTTGTTTCATTGCGCGATTTTAAAAAGAGCAAAGCAAAAATTAAAAAAGAAGTGGCTGATGCAATCGTGCTGCCTATGTTGCCCAAAGCCAATTACTGGAAATTCAGCATTTTGGTTTTTATGTTTGTGTGCCTGTTTCTCGGTGAAAAAATTGTGATTGCGCGCGGTGTGCTTGCCTGCAATGTGGCTTTGGGAGTGCGCAAAACGGGTATTATAAAAAAAGTATGTTATGACGGAAGAGGCGCTATTGCAGCGGAATGGGAAGAGTACAAGGTGGCACCTTATAAAAATCTTATTAATACCATTGCCACGCTTGAAAAAAATGCAGTGCTCAATACTGATTACAGAATTTCTGTTTCCACAAAGCTGGTGGAATACTGGAACGGGCGTTTCGCGTACACAGGATCTGCTCATGTGATTATTCCCTGCACATTGAATTCTGATTTTCGTGCTTTGCAGGGAAATGTTCAGTCATTGCGCAAAGAATACGGATATGGAGCGGATGATTTAATTTTGATTTATTCAGGATCGGTTTCAGGCTGGCAATCGTTTGGCATATTGTATGCATTTCTTTCACCGTTCATCAATGAAAATAAAAGCCATAAAATCCTGTTTATGTCAGGCGGGGATACAAACATTAAAAAACTGGTGGATGAATTCCCGCAGCAGGTATCAACCCGGTGGGCGGAACACACGGATGTTCAGAAAATTCTTTCGATCGGTGATTATGGGATTTTAATCCGTGAAAAAAGCACTACCAATAAAGTCGCTTCACCTGTTAAATTTGCAGAATATCTTTCTGCCGGGTTAAAGATTTTGATCTCAGAAGAAATAGGCGACTATTCTGATTTTGTAAAAGAAAACAATTGCGGGCAGGTGGTGAAAGAGGGAGAAAAAATAAAAACAGGAAAAGTGCCGCTTGAAGAAAAACAACGAATGATTGAACTCGTGACAAAATATTTTACCAAACAATCTCAAATTAATAACTATAAAAAACTAATCAACGGTTTGAAGGCTGAGGTTTGAAGTTTGATGTCGGCTAACGCGGCATAAATGAACTTCAAACCATAAACCACAAACCACAAACAAAAAACATGAAAAAACTTCTCATCACAGGTGGCGCAGGATTCATAGGCTCGGCCGTAATCAAAGAATTTCAAAAATACGATTATGAAATTTTTGTAATGGATAACCTGTCATTCGGAAACCGTGAATTCATCAGCGTTCCGGATGATCATTTCCTTAAGATGGATATCCTCGAACGCGAAAAAGTGGCTGACACTGTTTCAAAAATAAATCCATCTGTTATCCTGCATCTTGCCGCTGTGCATTTTATTCCTTATTGCAATGAACATCCGCACGAGTCAGCCAATATTAATATACAGGGAACAATGAATATTCTCGATGCAGCTGCAAGATCAAAGCCTGAGCAGGTTTTCTTCGCTTCCACGGCTGCGGTGTACCCGGTTTATGATGAGGCAGTGTCAGAAAAACATGCTACAGGCCCGATGGATATTTATGGGTTATCAAAGCTGGCAGGCGAACGGTTGTGTAATGAGTTTCATCTCAAAACAGGGATCACTACAATCATCTGCAGGTTTTTTAATGCTTTCGGCCCCAATGAAACCAACCCGCACTTAATTCCTGAAATTCAGAACCAGGTAAATTCAGGGATGAGAAAAATAAAATTGGGCAACCTCACACCCAAACGCGATTTCATACATACATACGATATGGCTGCCGCTGTAAAAACATTGCTTGACAAAGTAAAAAGCGGAATTGACATTTTTAATCTTGGGAGAGGAATTGAGTATTCAGTAACTGAAATTGTGGATTCTTTTTCAAGTCAGATCGGTGAAAAAATAGAAATTGAAGTGGAACAGGCGCGTGTGCGCAAAGTGGAACGTATGCACCTGCTTGCTGATGTGAGCAAGTTAAAATCGCTCGGGTGGGAACCCAAAATCGGGATTGACGAAGGCATTAAAACGCTGGTGAATGTGAGTGTCAATGGATAATATATTATGCAAGCTAAATTTGTTCTCATGATTACCTTATTTTTTATCTTAAACCTCAGTAAAAAAAATCGTTGAGCACCATTTCAAACCTTATTACCTTATTGAACAGGATGCCTGAAGGAGTGGAAAATAAGGTAATAAGGTTCCCTGTTTATTTGACTGTATTTGCTACTAAGGTTATTCCCTGAGGTAATGGAAAAAAAAATTCAGCTCCTTTTCGTAACAGATGGAATTTTTCCTCATGCTGTGGGAGGCATGCAGCGTCACTCACGTTTGCTCATTGAAGAGCTTTCCAAAATAAAAGAGCTTGAAGTAATTGTTATACACCCGCATGACTCATTAAAAGTTTTTAAAGATTCAGATAACATTAAAGAAATCGGGTTAAAGACCACCAAAACAAAAAACATCTCTGAATATTTTTTAAATGCGTACAAATATTCGAAACAGGTTTACCGGGAATTAATAAAGTTTCCCGATGCAATTATTTATTCGCAGGGAATGAGTGTGTGGTATGGGATTAAAAATGTGGGGAACCGTTTAATTATAAATCCGCACGGGCTGGAACCCTACCAGGTGTTAACGTTGAAAGAAAAAATAATTACCGCTCCTTACCGTTATGTTCATAATTATCTTTTTAAACAAGCTTCAAAAATTGTTTCGCTCGGAGGAAGATTAACGGATATTTTTATTAAAGAGCTGAAATTACCCGGGGAAAAAATTGTTGTGCTGCCGAATGCGGCAAAAGTTCCGGGATCGATTTCCCGCAATTTTAACCACATGCCTCTTCAATTTCTTTTTGTTGGTAGATTTGCTTTTAATAAAGGAATTCAGATTTTGGCGGATACCGCTCTTGAACTGAACAAAGAAGGTTATACCGGCAAATTCAATTTTGCTTTAGTCGGAAAAGGGCCTTTGTACGATCATTTTTTAAATACATATAAAGAAACGAATATAAAGTTTTATGGTGGCGCTGATGATGAAACACTGTTCAATCTGTATAAAGAGAGCGATGTATTTGTGTTGCCCACCTTGTTCGAAGGAATGCCGACTGTTGTGCTGGAAGCAATGGGCTATGGGCTTCCCATCATTGTTACGGATACCGGTGCAACCCGGCAGCTGGTGGATGATACGAACGGATTTATCGTTGAAAAGAAAAGTGTTGAATCATTAAAATCCGCAATTCTTAAGTATGCCGCTCTCCATATTGATGAAAGAAAAAAACTTTCTGAAGCATCTTATAATAAATTGAAAAATAATTTTACGTGGCAGATTGTTGCGCAAAAACATTTCGAATTATTTAAATCATGCAGCAATTAAATCCAAACTTAGGCGAATACATAAAACAGCATTACCAGTTTGCTTTCATGCTCATCCTGTGGAGCATCAGCGGCATTTGGGGAGGCCCGGCTTATCTTGGCATAATTCCGTTAAGCGTCATCCTGCTGAAAAGAAAGAAGATGTACGTTGAATTGATCTGCGGCTTATTTTATTTAATGGTTTTGTCTGACAGTTGGTCGCTGGCAATGACGTGGGCAGGAAACGTAAAGAACATTTACATGCTTATGCTTGCTTTATTTGTCATTTTCGACCCGAAGGAATTCCGTTATAAGAATACACTGTTCTATCCTTTTATTCCTTACATGCTGCTTGCCACTATTCTTATTACCCAAAGCCCCGATTTCATGGCAACTTTTCAAAAAACACTTTCTTATATTTTGCTGTTAACTATTATACCGGCTTATTATAACAAATTACTTGAAGAGCAGCCGGAAAAATTTCTTAAAGGTTTAATTTATACAGCCACCTGTTTATTGCTGTATGGTTTTATGCTGATTGTAATCAGCTATAATACGGCTTATCTTATCGGGCGTTTCAGGGGAGTGATGGGAAATCCAAATGGCCTTGGAATCTTCTGCACGGTGCTCTTCGCTTTTTTTACCATTACCATAAATAAATATAAAAACCTCTTTTCAAGAAACGAGATCATTATGATTTACGGGGCTATTTTAATTTCTGTTTTTTTATCAGGCTCCAGGAATACGGTTCTTTCTATCCTCATCTTTTTTGGATTTTCAAGATTGTTTAAAGTTTCTTATTGGCTCGGATTCACCATCATAATTACAATCGGAGTTGTTTACCAGGTTATCCTGGCCAATCTTACAGATATTATGACCGCTATGGGAGTGAGTGAATATATGCGAGCTGATAAGTTTGAAGAAGGCTCCGGAAGAATTGTTGCCTGGAAATTTGCATGGGATAAAATCCAGGAAAATTTTCTTTTCGGAAAAGGAATTGGTTATGAAGGCTGGCTTTTTTACCAGAACGCCCAGTACCTGTATACCAAAGGGCACATTGGTAATTCGCATAACAGCTGGCTGGCCACCTGGCTCAATACCGGGATTGTCGGGCTGCTGCTTTTCCTTTTTGGATTGATCTATAGTTTTGTTAAAGCTTCTGTTAAATCTCCGTATGCTTTACCATTAATGTATGCTGTACTTTTTTCCGCCACATTTGAAGCATGGCTCGTTGGGTCGCTCAACCCGCATACTCCTTTAGTGCTCCTGATGTGGACGCTTATGAAGTTTGATGTAAAAGAAGAAGGCATTGAGAAAAAGCTCACTTTTGATAAATATAAAATTCCTTCACTCGCAACATGAACCAAAAAGCTCCTCAAAGAAAAAAGGCAGTTTTTCTTGCGAATGCATTGTCAGGTTATTTTGTTGCATGCCTGAATAAAATGGCAGAGGAATATTCCATTGATGCACATATTATAAAATATCCTGTTGATGCAATTGCACCATTTGAGTTCAATCTTAAAAATGAACACCTCACATATTACGACCGCAATACTTTTACGGATGAAAAGCTGTTTGAGCTTGTTCAGTCCATTAAACCGGATGTAATCCTTTGCAGCGGATGGATTGACAAAGGGTATCTGGAAATCTGCAAAAACTATAAAGGAAAAATAAAAACGCTTTTAAAGTTTGATAATCCCTGGCGTAATACGACAAAGCAAAATCTTGCACGGGTACTGGGACCGTTATTACTGCGAAAATATTTTTCGGGCTGCTGGGTGTCGGGTATCCCGCAAAGAGTGTATGCAAAAAAATTAGGGTTTAAAGAAGAAGAAATATGTGAGGGCATGTACTCAGCCGATGTGGATTTTTTTCATTCACTATACAAAAAGTATGATGATGTGAAACGGAAATCATTTCCAAAAAAAATTTTGTATGTGGGACGTTACGCTAAGCTTAAAGGTGTGGAAGAATTATGGAAAGCATTTGTAAAGTTCCAGGAAAAATATCCGGGTGATTGGGAATTGTGGTGTCTTGGCAAGGGCGATCTTATAAATTCGTTTCCGAAACATGAAAAAATAAAAAATTTCGGGTTTATTCAACCCGCTGAACTGGAGCATTTCGTTGCAAACACAGGGGTGTTTATTTTACCTGCGCATTATGAACACTGGGGTGTGGTGGTCCATGAATATGCAGCTGCGGGATTTCCGCTGATATGCAGTGATACCACAAGCGCTGCAACGGCTTTTTTAAAAGATGCGTATAATGGATTTTACCATAAAGCAATTGATGCGGATTCACTCGTTGAAGTGTTCAGGAAAATTTCTCTCCTCACTGATGATGAATTAATCACTATGGCCGGCAGGAGTGCAGAGCTTGCCAAACAAATTACGCCAACGATCTGGGGTGGTTTGGTATGGAAATTTATCACGGAAGATAAACTTATTAATTTCAGGTTTAATATTGATGCTGCAATCAAACCCGATAAAAGTTATGCCTGACAAGCTGAAAACCGATTTGTCAAAGTTTAACAGCTCATGGTATAAACCCGGAGGTAAAATAAAATGGGTCTTGTGGCATATTACGAGTTCGGTTTTTTTTATTAACCCCTTATTTACATTTATAGGGCCTAAAGTTTTTTTGCTCCGTTTATTCGGGGCTAAAATCGGGAAGGGGACAGTATTGAAAACACGGATTGCAATAAAATTTCCATGGTTTTTAGAAATCGGTGATAATGTCTGGCTGGGAGAAGCGGTCTGGATTGAAAATCATGGGAAAGTGAAAATCGGAAATAGCTGTTGTTTATCCCAGGGTTCGATGCTCCTCTGTGGAAATCATAACTTCAAAAAATCCACGTTTGACCTCATTGTTGGAGATATTACATTGGAAGAAGGCACATGGATAGGAGCCCATGCCATTGTTTGCCCCGGTGTAACCTGTAAATCGCATTCAGTTTTAAGTGTTAACTCAGTTGCCACTGAAACTTTAGAGGCATATTCTGTGTATAAAGGCAATCCTGCTGTCAAAATCAGGGACCGTGAAATAAAGGAATGAGAAATTTTAATTCTAAAATCTAAATTATTTTCTTAGCTATTCGTACATTCGTAAAGATTCGTATTCGTTGATAAATGAAAATTTCCATTATAACCATAACCTACAACAGCCAGCAAACTGTTGAAAAAACCATTCAGTCTGTTCTGTCGCAGGATTATCCTGGTATTGAGTACATCATTATTGACGGCAAGTCAAAAGATGGAACGATGAGAATTATTGACCAGTATAAAAAAAGTATTTCAAAAATAATTTCTGAAAAAGATGCCGGCTTATATGATGCATTGAATAAAGGAATCAAACAGGCAACAGGTGATGTGGTAGGTTTGCTGCACTCAGATGATTTATACACGAATGAAAAAGTAATCTCTAAAGTGGCAGCCAAATTTGAAGCAGATGCTGAATTGCAAGGTGTTTATGCCGACCTGGTTTTTGTAAACCGTAACGATCCTGGTAAAATTATGCGCACCTGGAAATCGGGAAACTATCATGAAGGAGCGTTCCTGAAAGGATGGATGCCGCCTCATCCTACATTTTTTGTAAAACGTGACTGCTATGAAAAGTTCGGAAACTTTAATATAAAGCTGAAGCTTTCGGCAGATTATGAATTGATGCTGCGGTTCATTCACAAGAATCAAATTAAAATCGCCTATCTGCCCGAAACAATTGTTAAAATGAGAATGGGTGGCGTGAGCAATGTGAGCTTTTTTGTAAAGCTCAAAGCTAATTTGGAAGACAAGCTTGCATGGAGGATGAATGGAATCAAACCGGGAGCATTTACTATTTTTAAAAAGCCTCTTTCAAAGATCACGCAGTATTTAAAGCAGGGATAAAGAGTCCGTTCCGTAAAGTTCTGCTGACTTCTTTCTTAGGCAGAACCTAATCCTTTTCCTATCTTTGCGCGCAGTAAAAAAATCGCGTGTCAGAAGAAGTAAATAAGCTTGCCCGGAAAGCGATCCGGTCCTCGTATCTTTCGTCCATCGTAAGTATTTCACTGGTGCTGTTTCTTATCGGAATTCTGGGCGTTTTAGTGCTGAATGCAAAAAGGCTTTCGGATTATTTCAAAGAAAATTTCCAGGTAACTATTGTTCTGAAAGAAAATGCAAGTGACGAAGATATTAAGACCCTGCTCAACTCTGTTTCTTCAAACGGGTTTGTTAAAACAGCAACTCTGGTCACAAAAGATGAAGCTGCAAAAAAACTTTCTGAAGAGTTGGGAGAAGATTTTGTTTCCTTTCTTGGAAAAAATCCTTTATCGAATACAATTGATGTGACCTTTAAAGCGGCATTTGCGGATAACAGTACAATAGAAAAGTTTGTGAATACCTATAATAATCATAAATCAGTCAGCGAAATAAGATACGAACAGTCGCTGATGGATACAATCAATAAGAATCTTCGCAGGATCAGCCTGATTATTTTAGGATTCGGTGCGCTGTTATTTTTTATTATGGGGGTGCTTATCAATCACACCATTCGTCTTTCACTGTATGCAAGACGCATGCTGATAAAGAGCATGCAGCTGGTGGGCGCTACACGCGGCTTTATTCGCAGGCCATTTATGAAAAAAGGTTTGCTGAGCGGTTTTTACGGAGCTTTTATTGCCAATCTTTTTTTAATAGGGATGTTATATTTTGCGCAAAAACAAATTCCTGAATTATTCGGAATCCAGGATATCAGGCTGGTTGCAACACTTATGGCATTGGTGTTTGCCGCAGGTATCCTGATTTCAGGCATGAGCACTTTATTTGCAGTAAATAAATACCTCACAAAAAGAACGGATGAACTCTTTTGATCAAAAAATATCCCGAAGGGATGCCTTCGGCAAAAAACAAAAAATAAAATCATGGCAGCAATAAAAGAAAAACCAAAACCTGTAAAAAAAGAATCCTCTGTACAAACTGATTTTGCATTTGGTAAAATAAACTATACGTTGATGCTTGCCGGGATCGGAATGATTATCGTAGGATTTATGATGATGGCCGGAGGAAAGTCGGATGATCCAAAAATATTTAACCCCGAAGTATTCAGCTTTCGCAGAATCACCCTGGCTCCCATAGTTGTGATGGCAGGCTTTATTCTGAATATTTATGCCATTGTTAAAAAAGCAAAAGACTAATAATAGTTATTAAGTTGTTGAGTTGTTAAGTTATTAAGTACAAAATAATCCGGTAACTCAGAACTCAACAACGTAACAACTCAACAACTCAACTCGTTGTCCCTCATTCAAGCCATTATTCTTGCTATTGTCGAAGGAATTACGGAATTCCTTCCCATATCATCCACAGGACATATGATTATAGTTTCTTCAGTAATGGGAATTGCAGAGGATGATTTTACAAAGACTTTCACAGTTGCTATCCAGTTTGGAGCCATCCTTTCCGTGATTGTTTTGTATTGGAAACGTTTTTTTCAATCAGCAGATTTTTATTATAAACTGTTTGTGGCGTTTATTCCTGCAGTGGTTATCGGTAAACTGCTGGATGATTTTATTGATTCGCTTTTAGGGAATGTGTATGTGGTGGCATACATGTTACTCCTGGGAGGAGTGTTTCTTCTTTTTATAGATATTTTTATAAAAGAAAATACAAAAGAAGACAGTGACAAGGTTTCTTACAAAACAGCTTTTAAAATCGGATTGTATCAATGTATTGCAATGATTCCGGGAGTTTCACGCTCAGCAGCTACAATAGTCGGAGGAATGTTACAGGGTCTGAACAGGAAGGCCGCAGCAGAATTTTCATTCTTTCTTGCTGTTCCAACGATGTTTGCAGCAACAGTTTACAAGCTGTACAAATTTTACAAAACTGGAATTGACGTGGAGCCTCACCAGGTGAACATGCTAATTGTCGGAAACATTGTTGCTTTTATCGTAGCATTTCTTGCCATTAAAAGTTTTATCGGTTTTCTCACAAAGCATGGCCTGCAGGTATTTGGCTATTATAGAATTGTTGTGGGGATTTTAATTATTATTTTACTGGCAGTCGGAGTAGATTTAAAAATTATCGAGTAATAGGTAATATTCCAGCCATTGCAGGAGAAATAGTTTCTGATTTCAAAAAATGGATTTTCAAAGCGGAGAAATTATTCTGATCAATAAGCCATACAGGTGGACTTCTTTTGATGTGGTCAATAAGGTCAGAAATGTTTTAAGGAAAATTCAAATCGCAAATCAGGTTACTTTAAGCGAGAACCCCAAAAATTTTTATGTCAAAGTAGGCCATGCCGGAACGCTCGATCCCCTTGCGACCGGGCTGCTGATACTTTGCACCGGAAAAAAAACAAAAGAAATAGACAGCTACCAGGCACAGGAAAAAGAATACACCGGAACTTTTTTTCTCGGGGGCACAACTCCTTCTTATGACCTTGAAACAAAAATCAATCATCAATATGAAACTTCACACATAAATAATGAACTGATTTTTGAAGTGAAAAAAAAATTCCTGGGAAAAATTTTGCAAACACCTCCTGCACATTCTGCGGTAAAGATTGACGGAAAACCTGCATATAAACAGGCGCGTAAAGGGAAAGATGTTAAGATGTTGCCAAAAGAAATTTTTATTCATGAATTTGAAATAACAAAAATTGAACTCCCGCTGATTCACTTCCGGATTGTATGCAGCAAGGGAACATACATTCGCTCGATTGCAAATGATTTTGGAAAAGCTTTGAATTCAGGTGCATATCTTGCTTCACTTTGCAGGACAAGGATTGGAGAGTTTAAATTAGAAGAGGCAATAAGTGTAGAAGAGTTTGTAAAAAAATTTCAAATAGAAAAAGTCTGATTTATTTTTTGCCGGTGCTTCCAAATCCGCCCGCACCTCTTTCAGAATTCAATAATTCCTCCGCAACTTCCCATTCCACCCTCTCGTGTTTTGAAACAATCATTTGCGCAATCCTGTCTCCATCATGAATTGTAAAAGATTCATTGGAAAGATTTACAAGGATCACTTTTATTTCCCCCCTGTAATCCGCGTCAATTGTTCCGGGTGAATTCAAAACTGTTATTCCGTTTTTAAATGCAAGCCCGCTGCGCGGACGGATTTGCGCTTCGTGACCAATGGGTAATTCAATAAAAAGCCCTGTTGCAATCAGTGAGCGTTGCAAAGGTTTTAGTTCAAAAGGTTCTGAAAGGTTCGCCCTTAAATCCATTCCTGCTGAAGCGATGGTTTCATAGGCAGGCAGTGAATGCTTCGATTGGTTAATTATTTTTACAGTCAGTGAATGCATAATTAAAAGTAAAATGTAAACTTAAAAAACTAATTCACAGGTTTGGAAAGTTTTGGTTTTTCAATAACAAAAACAAAGCCTGCAAAAAGCAGAAGTAAAAATGTATTGATGGTGTATTCCGCAATTTGCCCCGGCTTTAATAATTTTTCAATTCCATAGCTTGCAAAATAAGTAAGGAGCGCCAACCCTATGTACAGCAGGTTTCCGGGAACATCGTACTCAATCCGGTAATATTTCTGCCCGGTGATGTAAGACAAAATCATCATCGCTGCATATACAACCAGTGTGGCCCAGGCAGCGCCCATGTAACCCATAGTTGGTATGAGCCACCAGAGAAGGATAATAGTAAGCACTGCGCCAAAGATCGAAAAGTAAGCCCCGAACCGTGTTTGCCCCGTCAATTTGTACCACATGGAAAGGTTGTAAAAAATTCCAAGGCACATATTTGCCAGCAAAAGTATCGGCACTACAGCCAACCCGGAACGAAAATCTTCACCGATAAATATTTTAAAAATATCAATGTATAACATCACCAGTAAAAAAATAAATGAGCAGGTAATAATAAAATATTTCATTACCTGTGCATACATCAGTTTATTGTTTTCCTTTTTATAATGACTGAAAAAGAAAGGTTCTGCAGCGTAACGGAAAGTCTGAATAAACAAAGTCATCACGATGGAAAGCTTGTAACAGGCGCTGTAAATGCCGAGCTGTTTCAATGCGATTGCTCTGTCAGGAGCAAGATATTTATAAACTGCACGGTCAAATGTCTCGTTGATCATTCCTGCAAAACCACCGATCAATAATGGAAATCCATAGATGATCATCTGTTTCCAGAGTGTGGAATCGAATTCAAGCTGAACATCTTTTAATTGTGGGATGAGAAATAACAGCGTTACGATGCTTGAAAGCAAATAAGAAATAAAAACATAACCTGCCCCGATTTTAGGCGAGTAAAATAAATCTGTAAGCTCTTTAAAAAAACCATGCTCATGAATCCATTTCGGACAGAGAACAAGAAAAAAAATATTGAATCCAATATTGACCAGGATGTTTAACAGCTTTACTGTTGCAAACCTCTTTGCCCTGTTTTGCTGGCGAAGCCTCGCAAAGGGTAAAGCACACAAGGCATCCAAACCAAGGATCAAAGCAAACCAGGTAACATATTCCGGGTGTTTCGGATATTGAATCCATGTTGCAATGGAGGAAGAAAAAAGAATCATTAACCCTGACAGAAAAAGCGAACTTCCCAAAAGTGAAAGAACTCCTGAAGTATAAACTTTATTACGGTCGTGATCTTTTTCCGAGAAATGGAAAAAAGAAGTTTCCATTCCATAGGTAAAAATAATCATGATAAAGCTGACAATCGCTAAAAGCTCTGAAACAACACCATATTCAGAAGGTGTGAAAACGCGCGTATAAAAAGGAACCAGCAGGTAATTAAGCAGGCGGCCAACTATGCTGCTTAAACCATAAACGGCTGTTTGCCCCGCAAGTTTTTTTATGGAACCCAATGGTGGTTATTGTCCGAAGGACTCCTTCGGAGAGTTATTAAGTTCATGAATTAAGTCACAAATGAACTGCAAAATTTCTTAATAACTTAATAACTTATTAACTTATTATGAACGGTCATGGAACGCAGAAAAAATTTAATTGAACATGGGCGCCACGCTCAGCTTTGCTGCATCAATCATTAGAAAAATGCTGTATTTTGAATTTACCAGCTGACCATGAGATTGCGCTGGAATCCATGTCGGCATTGATTTTACGATGCGCATGATTTCAGAATTAATATTGGAATTAATTCCTTTTTTCAATTCGGGATCTGAAATTTTTCCACTCATGTCAATAATAAATGTGAGCACAAGCTCACCCGCAATACCGGCTTCTATATCTTCAGATTTAAAGGTGATATTATCGTTGAAAAATTTATAGAGCATTTGTGTTCCCCCCGGATATTTTGCAAGAATGTCAGGAGTTGTTTCAATATTGCTTTTTGTTGACGCCTGTAAATCAGCCTGTGCAAATAGCTTGCAGTTGCAGATCACTAAAAGCAAAACGATTATTATTTTTTTCATAATGCAAAGATAGGTTATGTGAATTGTAACGAAATTTTTTGATTTTTGTTACTTGTATACCAGTTAATTGGGGACAAAAAACATTCCATATCGGAATCTTTTAAAATCCGATTTGAAAAATTGTTTTCAATGTGAGAAAATAATGAAAATTGCTTTTTATTCCTCCATGAATTTCTTCACAACATTTTCCCTTTCGTTATTTACTTCAACAAAATAAATTCCTTTTGAAAAACTGCTGCAATTCATAAATCAACTTTTGATGGGCTCATTGATGAATATAAAACTTCCCATCCGAAATAATTTTATTATTGCCGGTCAATTGATAGAAATAAAGTCCTGTTAAAGATGCATGATAACTGATAAAAGTCTCATGTGAGGTAAGTGTCATCTTAATTATTTTTTTACCGGTAATGTCGTAAACCATAAACTCCGGGTTTTTGATTGTATTAAAATTAACTTCATTTATTTTGACCTTAATATTTCCAGTTTCTTCCGAATAGGAAACCCGGATGTCCTTGTTGTCGGTAGAAAGTGAAGAAAATCCAACTGTCAGATCTTGCAGAACGAGCTCATCAACAAATATAGCTTCAGTGCACGTTGGAGCACAATAAGGAGTGACTGTAATAAAAGGAAAAGCATTCGGTGAAGAAAATTGAAATGAATACGGCAACCAGTTAATATCAGAAACGGTATCTGTGCATCCCAGTAAAACTGCACCTGCCAGCGCTCCTGTACACATTCCGGATGTAGATTGCCAGCTTGGATCAGTCATAAACCCATAAAGACAAACTCCACCACACACTTGTGACCAGTTTCCCCCTGAAGCTTTTTTAGCATACACTGAGAACTGGTAATTATGGTTGAGAACAAGGGGGTTGTTTAACAAATGTCCCATGGATTCAGCCGATCCGTTTGCATCTCCATAAGTTGCAAAATCAATATATCCTGTTCCTGCATAAGCTCCTGTTGGAGAAGGATAGTATGCATTCGTATTGTATGAACAATTGTTGTAATCTCCATCAATAATTACATTAAACCAACCTGTGCATTTATAAATTTCTGCCAATCCTGTCGGGCAGGCAGAGTATGTTTCAAATCCATTGTTGCTTATCAGGTTTTGCGCCCGGACAATGAGTGAGAACAAGATCAAAGCAAGTGTCAGTTTTTTAGTTTTTGATTTCATAGGTCCATATTTTAGAATATAAAAATATAACTTATTCCTCAGATAGTTGCTATCACTTTAAGTTCAATTGCAATTGGGGTGGGAAGGCAATTAATTTCAATCGTTGTCCTGCATGGCGGGTTGTTTTTAAAATACTCTGCCCAGAGTTTATTATACTTTGGAAAATCATCTTTCATATTCGTCAGAAAAACGGTTACATCAATAATTTTTTCCCAACTGCTTCCTGCGTCTTCAAGGATATATTTTACATTTTTGAAAACAGAATGACATTGTGTTTCGATATTGTAAGAAACAATTTGGCCGGCATCGTTAAGCTCAACTCCCGGAATTTTTTTTGTTCCGCGTTCACGCGGACCTACTCCTGAAAGAAATAACAGGTTGCCCACCCGCCTGGCATGCGGATATAAACCAACAGGTTCGGGGGCTTTTTGAGAGTGTGTATTTTCCTGGTCAGCCATAACAATATTTTTAAATGGTTAGATTATTTTTCCAAATTCCATTCCTGCTCTAAATCCCAATTGGCCCTGATGGTAAGCAGGTCTGTATAGTAGATTACTTTTTCAGGTTGAATTTTCTCAGGGTAATTCCCGGTATCCCACCTGTTATTTTTATTTTCATCAACTATCATCTTTGCCCTGTATATACCCGGGTCCAAATATTCAAAATTAATATCCTCTGATGAACTGATGTTCTTTTCACGCACCATTTCGTCTTTATCATTTACAAGCTGAATGATGTAATTTGTATTTTTTTCAGTTGTTTTAATTTTTAACAGCACGCTTCCAAATTCAGCAGCAGGTTTGAGACGGAAGGAAAGTTTTGTCGTATCATTTTCAGCATTGAAAATACTTTTAAATGCACCGGGTAAAAAAATAATATCATACTGTTCATTTTCTTTCCACCCGTATTTTATGGTAAGTTTTCTCTTTACGGAATCAGGGAAACTGATTTTCGCTCCGGAAGAAATAACAGAATCTTTTTTAAAAATTATTTTGCGCTCGTCAATATCCTTAACAGGATGCGTAAATTCAAGCTTCAAATCTTTTCCGGCATCAAGGGTTCCGGTATTCACATTTGAAATGAGAGCAAATGTTTTTGCAAGGGCGCCTTTCCCGGAAGATTTTTTTTTCAGTGCAAATACAGCTGTGTCAACCGGCTGCTCATTTTGACGGACAACTATTTTTAATGAATCAATAGCCGTATCGTTCATCCAAAGTATAACCGTATCCCTGCCGGCAGAATATTCTTCCAGCAGCCATGGATTTTTTGCTGGTGAGACAGACGTTAATTTAATATCCCCTGCAGGGGAATTGAAGATTAATTTCAATTTTCCCTGTTCTTCAAGCGCAGAATTTTTTAAACGCATTTTATCGGCAGCATTTGTAAAAAGTTCCAGGTGAGCCGATGTTGAATCACCCATTACAATCAGTGAATCTGAAAAAGCAATTGATTCATCCGGGGAATCAAAAAGGTAATTACTGTTTTTATCTTTCAATGCAAAAATCTTAAATGAGCCGCTGCTGATATTGTGGATGGCAAACCTTCCCGAACTATCGGTTTTTGCAAAGTAATCAGGTAGTTTTTTATAAGGAATCGAATCTTCATTTTCTTTGTACAACATGACAAGGATTCCTTTTTCGGGTTTAAGATTTTCTGCATGGATAACATTTCCTGTAACCGAAAGCGAATCCAGGTAATCACCGGTTGAAAAAACCAGGAGAAAATTTTCAAGTATGTTTTTTTCATGCACATCAGCAATGGAACTTCCAAAGTTGAAAGTATACGTCTTGTTTTCTTTTAAGGGGTTATCAAATTTTATCCTGAGCGATTTTTTGTTTGCCGTTATTTCAGGCATGGGATCTATAATGGGAGAAATAATGAGCTGCTTAGTAAGATCCGTTAATTGAATAAACTCATCAAAATCAATACGGATTTCTTTTTTATTAAAATTTACAGAATAATTTTCGGGTTCGGAGGAAATAATTTTTGGCGGTGTAATATCTTTTTTCCCTCCTGAAGGTGTTACCCTGTTGGCGCATGAAAAAAAACAGGATGATGCAATCAAAAAAATAAGCGGCAGCTGAAAATGCATCCGGCATTTGAAAAGGAGAATTTGATTCAATGAAGGGCTCATTTGAGAAAGCAAATATGAAAAGAATAAAGTGCAGAAAAAACTATTTCAGCAATCCTTCCATTAATTGCACAATTTCCCCGAGGTATTTGCTGTCGGTGTCATCAAATGTTGAAAGCTGCCCGCTGTCTATATCAAAAATCATGGCTACTTCATTGTTTTTAAAAACCGGTAAAACGATTTCAGAGCGTGACAGAGAGCTGCATGCAATATGCCCCGGAAATTTATCCACATCCGGTACAATAATTATTTTTTTTTCTTTCCAGCCGGCCCCGCATACTCCTTTACCATATTGAATTCTTGAACAGGCCACCGGGCCCTGGAAAGGGCCGAGCACCAATTCTTTTTCTCCTTTCTTATTTTCTTTAACAAAATAAACTCCTGTCCATAAAAAACCCATTCCCTCTTTCAGCGCTGCAAGAATATTGGAAACTCCGGCAATCAAATCATCTTCTCCTTCCACCAATGCCCTGATTTGCGGAATGAGTAAATCATATTTTTCTTTTTTTGAAGTGCCTTTTTCCGGAACAATTATTTCTTCTGTCATGTTAGGGCTGATTGTTTAAGTCGAACTTCTCAATGATAAGCATAAGCAATGGAAGCAATGCTGACTTTTGTGTCTGCATGTTTCAACAGCGTTTCTGCACAGGCGCTGAGCGTTGAACCCGTTGTGATAACATCATCCACTAAAAGAAAATGTTTTCCTTCAATGTTTGTTTTTGCTGTTACTGAAAAAACTTCGCTCACATTCTCCCATCTTGAAAACCGGGTCTTTTTAGTTTGGGTTTCTGTTTTTTTATTCCTGATCAGGAGAGTCGTATCGCTTGGAACATTTAATGCAGTTGAAAGGCCTTTGGCAAAAAAATCACTTTGGTTATAACCCCTTGTTCTTAGCCTCGATGTATGTAATGGAACAGGCACTATTAAATCAACCGAGCAGAACAATTTATTTCCGGATAATACATGGCCATATAATTCCCCTATTTTTAAGCCGATCTCTTTTTGCCCTTTATATTTTAACCGGTGAATTAATTTTTGAACTTTTTGTCCTTTATTGTAAAAATAAAAGGAGGACGCTGCGCTGATATTTACTTTTCCCCAGAAATGGCGAATAACGGGGTTATCAGCATCTTCATGATAATTGGTTTTTGGCAAATGATACATGCAGTAAGTGCAGATAATATCTTCGCCTTTATACAAACTGTTTCCGCACGCCTGGCATATCCGCGGAAAAAAAAGACTTTCAAAACCGTGTAAGAGGTCCTTCATATTTTCAAAAATAAAAAATTAATTAAATAACGGAATGTGCAATAATAAAAAAACGGAGATGCCTTAAAGACATCTCCGTCACATTAACAAAAACCTAAACTATTCCTTTGTCACCCATAACAACAGACCCCTTTTTCCATTGTTACTTGAAAAGATAAATTTCTCCAGCGCGATCATAAAAACGGATTTAACTTATGAGGTGAGAACGGTCAATTATAACTATAAGAGCAATAAACCTGTGAGAAAGTTGCATAATGACTAAAATTTTACAAATTATTGTTTCATAATCTTAACAACATAGTTCCCCTTTGAAGTGATGATTTTCAGGAAGTAAACTCCATCTGAAATGCCATTAAGGCTGATTTGTTTTTTTAAGAATCCCGTTGATTCACTGCTTCCTGTCCGGCAAACCACTTTTCCAATCAAATTGATAAGCTCAAGGTTTAAGGATACAGGTTCTTTTGTGTTCATTTCAATATTCAGGAAATTGTCGGCCGGGTTCGGATAAATTTTTAAATCAGCGAGGTCATCGGCCAGCTCGTTTACAAAAACAGGATTAATTACTGTGGTTGAGGTAGAATTGGTAACCACAGGTGCATTGCTGTCAAAAACAATGTACGCTGTGTTGGTCAGCTTATTGCCCGTCACCAAAGTGTTTTTCGGCTTTATCCTGTATTTGATAAAACCATGACTCAGTACTTCATTGGCATTGCTGTCAGGGAGGAATATATTATCAAATCGAAATTCAATAATTCCGTTGTCTCTTATGCTCCAGGTATAGGGATGGCTTGCGCTAAGCACTTGAAATGTCGGAATGTTGAAATTGTAGTCGAGTGTGTCTGCTATCACCACATCAACTGCCGGGGCATTCCCGGTATTTTGAAAATAAACGGTATACTCGAGAAAAAGCCCATTGTTAATTTGCGCAGAAGTGATATAACCTGACGGTTCCACAATTTTTTCATTGGGATCAACCGGTGCTGCGGCAATCTGGTATAGCGTATCGCTGTTGTCCAAAGGAGCAGAATCACCTGCAAGAGGTAGAATATCAGCATAAGAAAGAAGTTGTGTATTGAGTGGTACCGATGAGGGAAGCGATGCATACACATCAATATCGGAAGAAGCCAGCGGTGAGAGGTTGGAGAAATTCCATGTCAGTGTATTCCCTGCAATATTATCCGGGGTTACTGAACTTGATAAATAAACATAATTTAAATCATAAGTTAAGTTGACCGATCCGCTGATGGCAGCCGTTCCCACATTCGCATAAGTAATATGCAGATCTGTTCCGCTTGAGGGAGCAACATGCGGGTTCCCGGTAAGAATCACGCGAAGGTCTTGTATATTATTAGGGGCGCTCAAAGCAAAATCATTTAATGAATCTGTCTGGAATGACATGCTGAAAGTGGCAGTATGGCTTGCCGGTGTGGCCACATAGTACAATGGAATATTTGGAATTGTTGTTGTAAAAGTTCCAAATGGAGCAGCCTGCGCATAATCACCAAAAAAATTAGTGCTGGAATACAAGGGTCCCGGCTGTGCTTCAATAATGGTTCCGTGCATGGCATTATCGCCTGCATCATAAACCTGGTTTAAATTATTATCATGGTAAACTTTCCCGGTCATATAATTGGAATACATGATTCCGTTTACAATGCTGATTTCATCATCGCGTTTTACTTCACCGATTAAAACACCATTTCGGTATTCCTGTACAACCATTCCGATCACAGCTATCTGCATGATATCGGGTGTAAAGGTTAAATTTCCATTTGTCGCATCAAAGACAAGCGATGTGGAGGAGGAAAGCGGGTTGACAGGAGAATAAGGTGCAATGTAAAGGAGCGAATTCGGAGTCAAAGGGCAGCCCCCGGCAGCATCTTCAACACCTGAGAGTGAATATACCAGCGAATCACCATCAGGGTCAATACTGGTAAAGCTGTAGGTGGATAAAACGTTCAGGCAATATTGTGCAAAGGGAGGGGTCGTAAACTGCGGGGAACTGTTGACAGGGTAATTCAGGTTATCAAGCTTTGTATAAACATATCCGCCAACGCTTGCAGGGTTCTGTAATGTGGTGATTGCAGCATTCCGGCAGCACTGCCAGAAAGAAAAAACCCAATCGGTTACTGCCCCGGGAAGTGTGACAGTTCCCTGGTAGATCCATTCCTGCATTCCGAAATTAGTTCCGCCCATGCAGGTGCTTATCCCGTTCCCGACAACACAGGGACTTGGCTGGCATTCAATCCCGGTTCCGGGGAGCGGGTTTAACGTAACTGTTCCGCCTTGCCCTGCTGTAGCGGAATAATAACATATATCTGCCTGTGCAGGCGCTGATATCCCAAAACAATCCCTGTACAATTTCATGGTAAGAAGATATTGGTTAGGTCCCACATATTGGTAGGTAATGCTGTTGCCGATAATATGAGACGCAAAAGTTTTTCCGGCACTGAAAAGCAGTATTATGCAGGTAATGACTAAGAGTAAATTTTTTATTTTCATAGAAGAGTGTTTTATTCGGTTAATGGCAGGGATCTAAAAAGAGCGTTTCATTTAATCTATAAGACTCATAAACGTACTTAAAAGGCGCATTCCCCGAAAAAAATTCTTAAAAAATCATCATAATGGATTATGTTTTTATCATCCTAAAGGATGAAAAAACGAGTTAAGGCTTGCTGAAAAATGATCGGGTATGCGCTGTCTGAATACTAACCGTTAAATAAAAAAGGCCGCCCGGAATTTCTTCCATGCAGCCTTTGACACGCAAATCCAATTTTTTATTTTCTTGGACATTCCTTCGGGGTCTGAAGTCATGATACAAGGGTTTCGGAAAAAGTTTATAAATAATTATAAAATGAATAAAATCTCCTCCCATAATCCTGAAAAATAATTTTTTTAGTAACTTAATTTTGTTAAACTTGCTTAAAATAAAATGATTGACTTGTAAAAAAGATCAATCGAAACACTGAAATAAAGATGACAAAGTCGCAGGTCTGAAAATTACATGTTTACAATTTAAAAGGGCTTGCAAAGATCGGAAATTCTATTCCCTCTTCTAATAAATTCGTTCGAGGGCGGTTCCCCGGGAAAGCTCAAGTACCTACACCTCGTGAATCCTTTCTCGTTCCATTTGTGCCATAGAATTAGTCTTCCCTGTTAAGTTGGTGATAAATCAGAGATAAGCTTTATTAATTTGATAGCCAATATGAAAAAATTAGAGAAATTTTATAATATAGTTAATATTGGCTTAATAGTCTTTATGCTTTTTCTGGAAGGTGAAATAAGGCACTTCGTAGAAAAGACTAAGTTAGAGCATGAGCACCTCATATTTATAATCGTCATTGCGATATTGATTGCTTTTTTTAAATTTATTGAATGGCTGGTTGAACTTCTTGTAGAAAAAATAGCATCATTACGTGCTTTAATTCTTGGAGATGAATACCTTGAAGGGGTATGGTGTGATAGAACAACCATAGACGGGAAATTTTATTACGCCATTCTGTCCATCATGTTAAAAGACGGTATGTATCTCATTAATGGTTCTCAGTACTGTTCTGATGGAACAGAGCATCACTGCTGGAATACGATAGCTTCTAAATTTGAAAATCCTACGATACGGTTTTTATATCGCTCCATTTATTTCAATGAACAAGATAAAGAAAACGAGCCCATGGGATACTCGTCTTATTCATTTGAGAAGCTGAATCTTCATCACTGTCCAACATCTTATAAAGGAAAATATAAAGATTTTGGAAAAAATTCCATTGAAAGGTCTTTCAAAGGTGTTAAAATTCTTAAAAAAGATTTTTTGAAAAACCTTAGAATTCCAGAAAACCAAAGATCCACGGTTTTAGAAATTATTCAATTTTATTTCAGCGAAGATGGTAAATGATTTTTTCAATAGTTTCAAGTACTCAAAAAGTCCCTTTTGTCATTACAAAATAAATATTTGCCGGCTTCTGTTACCTGCCAACTGCAGACTGCGGACTGTTGACTTCTTCCTTCTCCACCCAATCCCCATTTTGCTTGATCAGGTCAATCAAAGCATCCACAGCTTTATCAGCATCAATGCTCCGCTTTACCACTTCTTTGCCTTTATATAAAGTGATTTTTCCCACTCCCACTCCGACATAGCCGTAATCTGCATCCGCCATTTCTCCGGGGCCATTCACAATGCAGCCCATGATCCCGATCTTTATTCCTTTCAAATGATCAGTACGCGAACGGATTTTTGCTGTTGTTTCCTGCAAATCAAAAAGTGTTCTTCCGCAGGATGGGCAACTGATGTATTCAGTTTTTGAAATGCGCGTGCGCGTGGCTTGCAGAATTCCAAATGCCGTTGAATTGATAATCCGGTGATTTATGAGTGGCAGTTTTTTCGGAGGTAAAGTCTCCTCTCCCTTTCGGAGAGAGGTCGGGAGTGGGGCCGTCAGCCATATTCCATCCCCGAATCCATCTAAAAATAAAGCTCCGCAATCCGTTGAAGCATGCAATTGAAAAGTTGTTTCATCAATATCTGTATAATTTCTTTTTATGATTACAGGAAGCCTGATGTCATTTTCCAATAAATAAAAAAACATTCTTCTCTGCTCTGCCATTCCATGTTCGTTGGAAGTTTCAAAAACCAATATTGTCTTTCTGTGGTTTAATGTTTGTGGTTTCAGGATTAAGTTTTGTAAATCTTTTATGTCAACTGAAATAAAATTTATCTCATCCGAAACTTCGTTTGCTCTATAAAATTCTTTTCCATTAAATAAAGGATAACAGCGGGTTTTATCCGGCAGCGTTTTCCAGGTTGAATAATCATAGATCAATCCAAGCGTTCCCGGGATTTCAAAATCAATTTTTTTGTCGCCTAAAAATATAAAATCACATGCCTGGTCGCTCAGGTTCCATTTATCGAGCGTTTTTGAATAATTATAACCGGCAGATAAAAAAGTATCCGTTGAAATTTTTTCTTCCGTTGAAAAATCAGCAATAACCCTCGGAACATTATGACCCCCTATGTTCACTGCTTCATTTGATTTACGTCTTTCATATTCATAGGGTGAGAATTGTGAATCGTGAATCGTGATCCCGATAGCTATCGGGAGTGCATCTGAAATCCCTTTATGTTCTTTTCTTTTTGCATATCGTTCAACCAGTGTTTTTGCTACCGGAATTTCAAATTCAGGTTCTTCAGTCAGCGAGACACGAACAGTATCTCCGATTCCATCTTCGAGCAATGTCCCGATTCCAACAGCTGATTTTATGCGCCCGTCCTCACCTTCCCCGGCTTCTGTCACTCCAAGGTGCAAAGGATAATTCATTCCTTCTTCTTTCATCTTTGTGATGAGCAGCCTGTATGCCTGCACCATTACAAGGGGATTGCTGGCTTTCATTGAAAGTACAATGCTGAAATATTTTTCTTCTTCGCAAATCCTTAAAAATTCGAGAGCTGATTCAACCATTCCGAGCGGGGTATCTCCATACCTGCTCATAATACGATCACTCAGGGAACCATGATTAGTCCCTATTCGCATGGCTGTCCCGTATTCTTTGCAAATTTTTATTAAGGGAATGAATCTCTGGCGGATTCTTTCCAGTTCAGCTTCATAAGAGGCATCAGAATACTCAATTGTTTCAAATTTTTTCCTGTCAGCATAATTGCCGGGATTAATCCGGACTTTTTCAACAATACGTGCAGCAACTTCCGCTGCATTAGGCGTAAAATGTATGTCGGCTACCAGGGGAGCATTGAACCCGCGTTTCTGCAGTTCTTTTTTTATAATTTCAAGGTTGCGTGCTTCATTAATGCTCGGAGCGGTAATGCGTACATATTCACAGCCGGCCTTAATCATTCGAATACTCTGTTCCACCGTAGCAATGGTGTTCATTGTATCCGTAGTCGTCATACTTTGAAGACGGATCGGGTTATTTCCACCCAACGGCACATTCCCGATTGAAACCTCACGGGTCAACAACCGCTCATACCGGGTAAGACTATTACAATAAAGAAGATTTGAAATGCCGGTTTCCATTGTCTATCCGCCAGAGGACGGATCCGCTGTGGCGGATTGCAAAGTTAAGGAGAAAGCGTATGACCGAAGGAAAATAAGGGTATAAAAAGCAAAAACCCTCCCGGTAACCGGAAGGGCTTTGTTTTTTTGTTTTCAACGATTACTTCGTTGAATCTACAGGTGTAGCGGCAGCGGCAGCGGTATCAGCAGCAGCAGCTACACTATTAGGCGTAGCATTTTCAGCTCCGGCAGCATCTTGTGCTACATCAGCAACAGAATCTGCAGCCTCCTGGTTGGCTTCCTCAGAAGTTTTGTTAGCATCACCACAAGAAGCAAAACCGAATAGACCGGCAATCATTAAAACAGCGAATAATTTTTTCATTTTTGGTTTAAATTTGTTAATTATGTTTTTGAAGGCGCAAAGGTAATAGAATAATTGAGATACAAATCGCAAACAAAAAATATTTTTAAAATTTAATTTATTGGCAATTGACTTTTGCCCCGCCTGTTAAAGTTACACCTGTTACGGAGGATTTAAAAGGAACCCCGCAAAACGCAACAGAAATCCCCGTGTAATGACTCACATAAACATTCCCATTTTGTCCTGTAAAAACAGTTCCGGCCGAATTGGTTATTGACAGTTGAACTTCGGTACTGTCAAATGTGGCCGTGGACGGATCATCTACTTTCAAAACTTTATTCGTTACAGGTGCATTATCAGTAGCAAACCTGATTTTTAATTCTCCATTGATGCTTGATCCTAATATCACGAACCCGTTAGAATTAATTACACATGTAGTGGAGGAATTAAAATCCCAGTTGGCGCTGCCGAAAATTCCCGTATTATCAGCGTTGCTGCACGGTGCATTTACAATTACATTGGTCGCACTTGTATTGCTCATGCATGTTGAGCTTATTGCTCTTGCGTAATAGGTGCCCCCGGCATCAAATGAAATATTATTAATGACCGGGTTTTGCTGATCGGATGAAAAGTTTTTTGGTCCGGTCCAGTCATACGTTATATTGTCTTCATTGCTTGCTGCGTTCAGAAGCAGTGTTCCTCCCATTGTCAAAGGACCGTTATTAAACACATCCGGGCTGGAAAAATCAGAACACGGGCCATCTGTTTTGTCTTTTTCATCTTCTTCTTTGCCGCACGAGAAAAAATGAGTTATGCATAATAGAAAAAGTAAAATTTTTAAATATTTTTCCCTCTTTCGAATCATGAATAGAATCCTTTTTACAATATTAATCAAAGGTAATTATTCTGAAATACTTTGCAAATTGTTACCTTTGCATGAGATGTTTATGGACAATGAACAGTAATTTTTAAATTTAAATTCTAAAATAAAAATATGGCATTTCAACTTCCCAATTTACCTTATGCATTCAACGCGCTCGAGCCGCACATTGATGCACGTACCATGGAAATTCATTATGGAAAACACCACCAGGCATATGTGACCAATTTGGATAATGCTATTGCAGGAACGGATGCTGAAAAAATGAGCATTGATGACCTCTGCAAGAATATTTCCAAATACCCGGCACCTGTCCGCAATAATGGCGGAGGCCATTACAACCATTCCATGTTTTGGACAATCATGGGACCCAACGCAGGAGGAGATCCATCCGGTGCTCTCGGTGAGGCAATTAAGTCTGCATTCAATTCATTCGATGAATTCAAAACAAAATTCGCTGACGCGGGAGTTAAACGATTTGGTTCAGGCTGGGCATGGCTCATAAAAAATTCCTCCGGCAAATTGGAAATCTGTTCTACTCCCAACCAGGACAATCCGCTGATGGACGTTGCAGAAGTCAAAGGATTTCCTATTCTCGGCTGCGATGTGTGGGAGCATGCATATTACCTGAATTATCAAAACCGCAGACCTGATTATATTACTGCATGGTGGAATGTCGTCAATTGGAACGAGGTGGCAAAAAGATTTGCGATGTAAAAAACAGGTTTAGGGTTTAAGGTTTAAGGTTCTTTGTCGCTTCAGCCAACCTTAAACCTTAAACCTTAAACCTTAAACTTTGAACTCCCCTTCTTCAAACACTTTTGATATTATTATTGTTGGTGCCGGGCCTGCCGGAACGGCCTGTGCACTTGCTTTAAAAGATTCAGGGTTAAAAATTGCTGTGCTGGAGAAACATACATTTCCGCGCGACAAAGTATGCGGGGATGCTATCCCTTCGCGTGTCCCAAAAGTTTTACGATCTATTTCTCCTGAGATAGCGGATGAAATAAAATCTTTTGAAAAAAAAATTACTATTCGCGGATGCAGGGTAGTTGCGCCTAATCTCAATACTGTGGATATTTTTTTCAAGCTGGATGGATACATCTCCACCCGTCTTGATTTTGATAATAAAATGGCAGAGATCATGAAAAAATTTTCTCCGGTCACGTTGTTTGAAGAAACTTCTGTATCCGGTATCGAGATTACAAAAGACGGAGTAGAGATTCAATCTGATAACAATATTCTTTTTCATTCAAAAATTGTCATTGGATGTGATGGGGCTCATTCCGTTGTTGAAAAAAAAATTACTGCAACAAAAATGGATCCTAAACATTATACGGGTGCAGTCCGTGCCTATTATAAAAACATTGCCGGAACGGAAGATGAGATGATGGAAATACATTTGCTTAAAGAATATCCTGCAGCGTACTTTTGGATTTTTCCACTGCAGCATAAAATGGCAAATGTGGGTTTCGGAATGTTAAGCGAAAAAATTTCAGAAAAGAAAGTCAATCTTAGAAAAAGTTTGCTGGACATCGTGCAAACACACCTGACTCTTTCCAAAAGATTTCAAACTGCTGAATCTCTTGGAGAAATCACAGGTTTTGGTTTGCCGATGGGATCGAGAAGAGTAAAAATTTCAGGTTATCGTTTCATGTTGTGCGGGGATGCTGCATCACTCATTGATCCTGCTACGGGTGAAGGAATAGGAAATGCCATGCTCAGCGGAAAATTTGCGGCTCAGCAGGCAATAAAATGTTTTGAGAAAAATAATTTTTCAGAAGGTTTTACCCGGCAGTATGATGAAACTCTTTTTAATGTTATCGGGAAAGAATTAAAACAAAAATATTTTATTCAGCGAACTTTGGGAGAACGTGCCTGGCTTGCCAATGCTGCCATTACACTGGCTTCAAAAAACAAATTTGTAAAGAGATGGTTGCAGAAGATGTTTTGAAAAACTATTTAAAATTACCTTTGAACTGAATATTCACTCCAAAACTATAACATGCAAAAAATTTTAAATTATATTAATGGAGAATTAATTGAACCGTTGTCAAAAAACTTTTTTGAGAACATTAACCCGGCAACGGGAGAGGCCTATTCCCTTATTTCTGATTCCGATGAACGTGATGTGCAGCTTGCTGTTGATGTTGCAGAAAAAGCTTTTCATGAATGGAGCATTATGCCCGTTGCAAAACGATCCGATATCCTTTTAAAAATATCGAAACTCATAGATGAAAATCTCGATAGACTGGCTTTGGCAGAAAGTATTGATAATGGGAAACCTGTTTGGCTGGCCCAGGCAGTCGATATACCACGCGCATCGGCAAATTTTCATTTTTACGCAACGGGGGCAATTCATCTTGCAACGGAAGCACATGCCACAGAAAACTCTGCCATCAATTATACATTACGGCAGCCGATAGGAATTGCTGGTTGTATCTCCCCGTGGAATCTTCCATTATACTTATTCTCATGGAAAATTGCGCCCGCTCTTGCGTCAGGAAATTGCGTGGTTGCAAAACCCAGTGAAATTACACCGATGACTGCATATTTACTCTCTGAATTATGTATCGAAGCGGGGTTGCCAAAGGGTGTGTTAAATATAATTCATGGTTTTGGACCCAAAGCAGGAGCAGCGATTGTTTCCCATCCGAAAATTACCGCTGTCAGTTTTACCGGTGGAACAAAAACAGGTGAATGGATTGCAAAAACAGCAGCACCTATGTTCAAAAAGATTTCACTGGAGCTTGGAGGAAAAAATCCCAACATTATTTTTGCCGATTGTAATTTTGAAGAAGCTGTAAAAACTTCTGTAAATGCATCTTTCAGCAACCAGGGGGAAATCTGTTTATGCGGATCGAGAATTTTTATTGAAGAATCCATTTATGAAAAATTCAAAGAAGCATTTCTTAAACGAGTTTCCACTTTAAAAGTGGGCGATCCATTGAATGATGAAAACCGCATGGGTGCAATTGTCTCAAAACCTCACCTGGAAAAAATTCTTTCTTACATTGAGCTTGCGAAAAAAGAAGGCGGAAAAATTTTATGCGGAGGAAATCAACTTTTTTTGACCGGAAAAAATAAAAATGGTTTTTTTATGGAACCAACAGTTATTGAAGGATTAAGCCATGATTGCAGGACAAACCAGGAAGAAATCTTTGGACCGGTTGTTACAATTATGCCTTTTCAAAATGAAGAAGAAGCGCTGAAATATGCCAATTCAACACAATATGGTTTAGCAGGAACCATCTGGACAGAAAATCTTTCCCGCGCTCATCGCGTAGCGGCACAATTAGAAAGCGGAATAATCTGGATCAATTGCTGGTTGTTTCGTGACCTTAGAACTCCTTTCGGAGGAATGAAAAGCTCGGGTGTTGGCCGCGAAGGAGGTTTTGAAGCGTTGAGGTTTTTTACAGAGGAAAAGAATGTTTGTATTAAACTTTAATAAGAAAGCATCTTCCACTATAATTACCCGCTGATCATCACTTTTATTTTGGTACCGGTTTTCAGGTTTTTATTATCCGAAATTTTATTCAGTTCCATTATCTGGTCTACAGTTGCGCCTTCATATCGTCTTGCAATGTTCCACAATGTATCTCCCCTTTGAACGAGATGAAAAATATACTTGGGTTCATTCACTTTGTTTTCCTGGTTTGTCTGGTTTGAAATTTCACTACCGGCTGTAGAATCTTCTGATTTTGCCGTTTCAGCCGAAGCAATTAAAGAATCTTCAGTATTTCCAACCTGGGAATTATTTTCTTCAGCCGTATTTTTAGCAGTTTCAATATTCTGCTTTTGCAAAACAGGATTTTTTACTTTAATCCAGGCAAGTATTTTCAATTTCTGTCCCGAATGAAGCCTTGTTGATTTTAATTTATTTAATTTCTTTATGTCGCGTGATGCACAATTGTAATCGGCTGCAATCTCGGATAAAGTTTCTCCGCGCCTTACCGTATGAGTTTTCCGAACCTGTTTATAAGAATAAGCAAAATCACTGTCTCCATTATCGTTTTTTGGGTTTACAGGCAAAGATGCAAGTATCGGAGCCTGTTCAGGCGGATCGGAAGTATAGATATCTTTCCCGTTTAACATAAACGCAGAAATCTTATTAGCAGGTAAGCGAATCATTTGGGCCTGTTCTGTTTCCGGTACAATCCCCTTCTTATAAACCGGATTTAAAAAAGAAATAACATCCAAAGGAAGATCAACGTTTTTCGCTATTTTACTCAATGTAGTCCGCTGATGAATCATCAGCGTATCCACCTCAAAATAAGAATAAGCCGGTGCTACCGGGAAAATATTATGTTCAGCCGAATAATTCATCACATAACAAACGGCAATGAACGCGGGAACATAACCACGTGTTTCTGAGGGTAAATACCGGCTGATCTCCCAGAAATTCGTTTTACCTCCTGAGCGAACAATGGCCCTGTTAACATTTCCGGCACCACAATTATAAGCCGCGATAACCAGTAACCAGTCGCGGTATATATCATACATATCCTTGAAATATTTGCATGCCGCATAGGTAGCTTTTACCGGATCTCTCCGGTCATCAGTATAGGAGTTAACTTTTAAATCATACAATTTGCCTGTATTAAGCATGAATTGCCAGATACCTGTAGCGCCAACACGGGATTTTGCTATAGGGTTTAAGGCTGATTCAACGACTGACAAATATTTGAATTCAATTGGTAAACCTTCCTTGTCAAGTATTTCTTCAAACAAAGGAAAATATAACCTTGATAAACCCAGTACCCTGCTTGTAAGCTCACGCTTTCTGTCAGCATACAGATGTATGTAATCTTTTACCTGCTCATTGAAAGTCAATGGAATCGGGGTAATAATTTTTGAAATTCTTTCATTGTAAACTTCATCTGAGAAAGCAGGGCCGCTTCTTATTATTTCGTTTGAGCTTGTTGAGCCGGTTGCATCCATAAGGTTATTATAGCGGATAACATTATTGATGGTAACAAGGCTATCCAGCATTTCAATAATAGGATCGTTCCCGTTTATCACATCAAATTTATTGTCAGCGCTTAAGCCATTTGATTGTCCGAACAATAAATTATTACCGCACAATAAGGCTAACGAAATAAGTATGCTTAATTTCAGTTTTCGCATTGTATAATAGTATCTTCCGTTTTAAATTAAATAATCAATAAATACTTTACGGGGAAATAAGGTTGCTAAAATAAGAAATAATTTTTTTAATAATATAGAATGTTAATAAGATCAGTCACCAACCATATGTTAACGACCAGGTAACAAAAACATACTTATTTACGCGGAGTTCTTTAAAAAAAAAGAAAATTATTAAAAAATCTTACTTAACACTTTCAAAAAAAGCATTTTCTATTAACATCTTAATGATATCCCTGAGGAAGCCTTAACCCGGTTTCTACGGATGTGATTTATTTAAAAGCTTTCAGCTGGAAAGATTTTGCTTTTCCAAAATAACGGATGCCAAATGGGATAATGCTTAGCAGGATTGCCAGCATTGATATAATTATAAGTACAGTCAGGTTTCCTAAGTCTTTCAAAGCAAGTGCGAGAAGAATAAAGCCGATATTGACAAGAAAGAGAGTCAATGAAACTTCACGATGTGTTAACCCCAAATCAAGCAATACATGATGCATATGATTCCGATCCGCTATAAAGGGCGATCTTTTATTGAGTAACCGTACAATGAAAATCCTCAACGTATCAAACATCGGGATGATAAGAATTGCAATCGCCATTGCCGGACCGGATCTGAAAGGGAATGCATCAGGTGGTGAAATAAAGCTGAGCTGGATAAAATTAATAGTTAAGATGGAAAGGATAAGCCCGATGATTAAAGACCCTGTATCACCCATAAAAATATTGGCCGGAGAAAAGTTATAAACAAGAAACGCGAGTAATGAACTGAACAAAGTAAACGATAAGATACATAATGCAAACTGACCATAGTTATAAAACCATAATCCGAAAGTAAAACTTGCAATGGCACCTATGCCACCCGCCAAACCATCAATTCCATCAATTAAATTGAACGCATTAATTATAAGCAGAATGGTAAACAAAGAAAATACGATGCTAAACCAATAAGGGATATCATAAATGCCAAAAATGCCGCATAGCGTGGTAATCCTGATGTTGGCAAATAATACAATGATTAAGGCTGCGATTACCTGGCCGTAAAATTTTTTCTTAGCTGTAAGTTCTACAATATCATCTTTAAGCCCGATAAAGAAAACTACAATAATGGCCGAAATAATATATTGAGACGACTGGTATTCAAAATCCGGTGACCAGAAAGAAAAAGAAAAAACCACACCCGCAAAAATTGCAAGTCCTCCCAGCGTAGGGATGCTTGATTTATGAGCTTTTCTTTCGCAGGGTTCATCAAAAAGATTTTTTATGACAGAAACCTTAATGATTGAAGGAATTGCCAGAAAGGTAATGATGAAAGCAGTAATACAACTAAAGGCAATGTTTATCATAGAGCGGGCAAATGTAAACGTATAAATATTAAGTATAAAATATATTTTGTAAACTATTGAATTTGTTTGGCGAACATGCTTTTTTAAACTGCGAAGAAAATTTCCTCAAATTTTTTATCAGCTAAATGGTTTTTATCCTGTAAAAATTTTGAATTTCTGCAAATAAATTCCGGGAATGTTATTAAAGGATTTAACGAATGTTAAATCTTACGCAAGTATTGTGCCCTTCCAAAAAATAATCCTGATTTTCAGAAATCGTAATATCGGTTGGTCAGATTAGTTCTTATTCCGAAATAGGCAAAAGTAGTTTGATGGGTTCCGTATAAACTCTTCGCTGTGCGGTTGGTTGCGCCTAATTCAATTATTAAATTCGTTTTCGGATTTACAAGATAGCCTATTTTAAGATCAGTGTAAAGCTGTTTGGTTTTCAATCCCTGGCCGACCCTGTTTCCATATTCATTTGGGTGAGTATTGTAACTTTCAAATATATTTTGACCGTAATTAATCATCTGGCCCAAAGAATCTTTCATGTCATACCCGACAACCGCATACATAACTTCAGCTGCAATAAAATAATTTTTGTATTTGTAATTCAGCTTTGATACAGACTCATAAAAATTAGCCCCGAGCGGGTGAGTGATCGATTCATTATAATGACCATAAGCCGTAAGGGAGCTTCGATGCTGATATGTGTAAGGCCTGACAAAATTAAATTCGGTAAGCAAGTGAAGATTTTTAATTCGTAAAACATTAAACGATTTTAATCCGGCCTGGAAAGCCTGCTTGTTTGCCCACCATCCATTTCCTGAACGCACTTCACTTATTTTAAATTCGTCAAGCATGAATTGCAGGTAAAATATAATGCTGCTGCTTATTTTATATTTTGCGTTTAAGCCTATCATTGCATTGTCAGCAGACCCCAATGAAAATTCCACGGGGCGGAAAAAAATAAATGGATTAATGTAGTTAATATCAAAACCTTCACCACGTATAGAATCTGATTTCCAGATTATGGCTTCAAGAATTCCCACACTTGCTCTTCTGCCGATATTCAAATCCAGGAAATGGAACGAACCGTGTTTTTTTCTGAAGCTGAAATCTTCGGGATTGATTCCCATTGGAGGAGGTATCAGCAAATCCTGGAATACACAATATAAATTGGTGTATTGAACCTTCCAGATGGTAGTCGTAATTTTAAAAAAGGGGAAATTAAATGCATTGTCTGAAAACAGGAGTGAACGGTATCCATCCCCTATAAAAACTTTGCCATGACCAAGCTGGAAATTAAAATATTTTTTAAGAGAATAAGAAACACTTCCTGATGCAATATTATAATCAAAGCTTCCGTAAAGATTTTTTCTTCGGGCACCCCCTGGCACCACTTTAGTTGTTCGAATAGCGGAATCAATATAATCTGGAAATTTTGATTGCGATTCATAAAAATCGGTAGAAAAAGAAAAGCGTTCCCCGATATTTCCGCTTAACCATGCACCGCGAGTATTGACATAAGTGGATTTATTGCTTTGATTGTTGCTGATAGTCAGCTGTTGTTCGAATAAAGGGTCCAGGTAAAAATTATAATCTTCACCTTTCACCTGGAACAAGTGTTCCTTTCTTAATTTTCTTCCGACAAGCGTATTATTAAATTTGTTGTCTTTTACCTGCGCGGCATTTAAAGAATCTAACGGGGCATTTTTTGCAACTTCTGTGCTGATAAAAGGCCGCATGGCTGTATGCATTTTCGATTCCAGATGGTATATCCAGGGTTCATACCGGAGATTATATTCACGGTTAATGGGAAGATAATACTGTTGGCAAAATCCACTTTGGATGAGCGCATTTGTAAAAAAAATAACAAGTAAAATGTTTTTTTTCATTTGATGAGAGGCCTGCTTTTTCAAATGTAAATACAATAAAACCTGATCAATTACCACTTGAAAATAGTTATGAACAGCCTGTTTTGAACTTAATAAAAGCATCCTTCGAACAAATGGTAAAGTAAAAAATTAATCAGGAATACTATTTAAAATTTATAACGGATATGCTAAAAAATAATACTAAAGTATGATTTGTTAAATAATCTGGTCATAACCCTTTTTAATGTCATTTTCATAGAGTAGATTTGCTTGATCAAAAACCATTCATATGAGCAACTCTACTCTTCAAATACTTAAGAAATTATTTTTTATTTTACCTGCCTTACTTTTTATATCAATATGCAGTCAAGCTCAAAACCAAAAAAATCAGGCAGCAACGGCCCAAGTGTCCCAGGTTGAAACGATGATTGTTAAAGTTCCGGGAATAAAATCGGATGAAATATTTCTAAAATATAAAAACCTCCTGGCGGGCTTAAAAGGTGTTTCCATTACAGGACGCACGTTAATAAATGAATATTTACTTATTGAAATTGACAAAAAGCAACATCAAATTCTTGATGTTCTTCAGCCAATGAAAGACACCGGATATTTTTTTGAATTTCTCTATGACAACCCTTCCGCCCAAAAATTACAGGACATATTTGCAAATGATCCTTTGGTAAAATAAAAAATAACTGCCTATAAAAAACAAGAATATGAATAAGAAATTTTACACTTTATTCCTGGCCGGCTTATCCACCCTGATAAGTTATTCAACTAACGCACAAGTAAATGACTTACCCTGTAATGCAGTTTTCCTGCCCATGGGTATTTACATCGCGGGTAACAATGCGGGCGCTACCAGTACCAGTGAACCGGCAAGTCCCCCAACTTGTTTTGATGCGGGAGGAGCAAGAAATACAATTTGGTACAGGTTTACTGCACCTGCATCTGGTTGCGTAAAGATTAAGACTGTAAGTGGTACTTTGACAGATACTCAAATTGCTTTATTTGGCGGAACATGTGCAGCTTTGGGAGCCGAGTTGGGATGCAATGATAATACAGCGCTTTGCGGACAAACATATCAAAATTCTTTGGTCCAGGTTTGTGGTTTAAGTACTGGGTTTACCTACTATATTGTCGTTGATGGCAGGGGCAACAATACAGGCGCTTTCTCAATTATGATAATTGATGGTGGTGTTGGAAATGTGAATGTTTTTCCTCCGGCACCCATCCAGGATTGTTTGCTTCCACAGCTAATTTGCGGGACCTTTATTTCCTATCCGAATCCCGGATTCCAGGGTGTAGGAAATATTTGTGACCATACTCCTTCTAATTGTCTTGCATCGGGTGAAAGAGGATCTGCATGGTTCAGGTTAGTTTGTAATGGTGCTGGAAATATTACGTTTACTATCGTTCCGAATAATAATATTGCAGGAACTTCTTCTGGAACCGATTATGATTTCGGGGTGTGGAGAATTGGCGGTCCTACCGGTCCCAATTTTACCTGCGCTACTTTGCAGGGAAATATGGTGAGGTGCAATTATAGTGCTATTGGCGTGACCGGATGTTATGCCGGAGGTGGAGTTGATATACCGGGCTATGCAGGAAGCGCTGGTGCTGTTGCAGCTCAGATTCCTGTTGCGGCCGGAGATATTTTGCTGATTGAAATAAGCAATTTCGCTATAAGCACCACCGGATTTTCTGCAACCTTTGGGGGCCCGATTGCAACTGCGACCTCACCGGGAGGAACACTTGTCTGGACCGGAACAGTTAGTACGGATTGGTTTAATATTAATAACTGGGGCGGATGTGCAATTCCCACCTGTCAGACCAATGTGATCATTCCAAATTTTACGCCTTTCCAGCCTTTGATAACAGGACAAAATGCAAGTTGCCGGAATGTTGATGTTAATATTGGCGCATCGCTTACGCTGGCTTCCGGATTTCAATTGATGGTATGCAACGATTATTTGAACAATGGTTTATTCAATGCTAATAACAATTCTACAGTTTTATTTACCGATACATGTACAGTATGTCCACCGGTTTGCGGTACTTGCGGGGCCGGAACTAACCATAACCAGATTATTGGAGGAAACTTAACCGGAACAAGTCAATTCTGGCATGTTATAGCTGCAAAACCACCAGGTCTTAGCGCAATAGCCGCACAGGATATAGATATGGCCGGCAATTTTACTGTGGCTGGCGGAGCGCCTTACGGTGGAATATTTGATGCATCGGGAATTTATCACCGGGTAGGAGGCAATGTGAATGTTCAACCAGGCCCCCCGGCAGGAATATATAATGCGGCCGCAACCTTAGAGCATTATGGAACTGCAGCGGCCACCTATTATAATGCAGGCTTTATAAATAGTATGACAATGAATCATACAGGTCCCGGACTTTCATTGTTGACTAATATGTTAATGACGGCATCGGGTGTATTAACATTAAACAATGGTAAGATAATTACCAATACGCTAAGAGTTGAAGTAAACAACCGTTCCTTAAATGCAATTTCTGCAGGAAATGTTAACAGTTACGTTGAAAATAATAACCCTGCCATTGCGGGTTCTGGTTTAAGAAAATATTTATGGAATACCGGAGGAGTAACCGGTCAATATGAATTTCCTGTCGGTACTGCAGCCAAAGGCTACCAGCGAATGAGCTGGACTATCAATTCCGCATGGGCGGCAAGTGTCAACATGAATTATTGTACGGTTACATTTAATAATACCTGGCCCACGGCTGGCGGATCCAACGCTGCACTGGGACCTGAATGCACAGCCCCAAATTATCATACTGGCGGTGCATTGGCTCTTGATAATGGTGTATGGGAAGTACGGCCAAATGCCCCGGCAACATTTAATAGTATAGGAAATATGGATGTTACATTATATAACAGAAGCTATACAAATCCTTCTGCGGGATATACGGTACAATATAATAAAACTTCCACTGCCGGATCCATTACCACAGCGGCAAATTGGCAATTAAATCCTTTTCCGACCGGTTGTTTTGGAAACCCTCCCATTACTGCAGTCATCAGACGCGGGTTAGCTATAAATACTGTATTGGCGAATTTTCCGGTTGGGGCAATAGCATACTTTAACACTGCACAAACTTCTCAGCCGCTTCCTGTAGCTTTTATTCATTTTGAAGCCCGGGGTACCAATTCGGTAATACACGTAAACTGGTCCACTGCATCAGAAAAGGAAAATAAAGGATTCGAACTTGAAAGAACCACAACACCGCCTGATAATTTTGAAAAAATTACATGGATAGATGGCCATGGATCTACATCGAATGCTAATTTTTACAAGTTTGATGATAATGAAGTGCAACCCGGCATTACGTATTACTATCGCCTCAAACAGATAGACTTTAACGGTAATTTCGAATATTCAAAAACCACATCAGGAATTATTGGCGAAGACGTGTCGGGATTTGTTTTCAACGTAATTCCGAATCCTTACTCAGGAAATACAAGCATAAGTTATACTCTGAATGATAATTCGAAAGTTAAAATTGAAGTGTTAAATGTGATGGGCCAACAGGTGAAAAACATCTTCAATGATACCCAGGAAGCGGGTGATTATCACTATGAATTCAGTGCAAAAGCTTTGGGTTATGCCGCGGGAATCTACACCGTAAGAGTTTATATTAATGACCAGGTTTTCACAAAACGCATATTGGAAACGGAATAAAAGACTGGCCCCATTTAAAATGCTGCTGATGAATTTCAGCAGCATTTTTTTATTAAATAAAGGAGATGAAAAACGAAAGAATTAATTTTTACTTTTGCGCTCCCTGTTATGTTTTTGTGAAATTTATTTTCGGGGTGTAGCGCAGCCCGGTTAGCGCGCCACGTTCGGGACGTGGAGGCCGATGGTTCGAATCCATTCACCCCGACATATTTAAAAGAATTTTTTGATTTAATCCTGCTGCAACTGATTCTCCATCTGAATAAAATCAAATTAAAATTTTCTGAACTTAATTTCCCTATTTCGAACTAATCTATTAAATTTGAATATTAGCATTTACGAATAATTTAATCTATCAGGTTTATTTTATAATTATTTTTAAAAATCAGGAAAGATATCTCCTGAAAAATCCGGGGTGAAATTTTAAAAGAGTAAAATGGAAAATAACGAAATGAAAGAAGAGGAATTGCCTCATGAGGTTTCCGATTCAATACAAAAACAGGAAACCATTCAGGAGGCAGTGATAAATACAGTTCCATCAGAAGAATCTGTTGAAGTGGAAGTGGAACAAGCAGAGAATTTCAATGCCCTGAGTAAAAAAGAACTCCTGGATGTTATTGAAAATTTTCTCACCGAACCTGACTATTCAATAGTCAAATCAAAAATAACCCCGTTGAAAGATGCTTTTAACAACCAGGTTGCACTCGATAAACAACATCAATTAGAAAAGTTTAATGAAGGCGGGGGAGAAAAAGATGACTTCAAATATCAGCCTGATGAACTGGAAATTAAATTCAATAGTGCATTAAGAAAGATAAATAAAAGAAGGATAGAATTTCATGAGAGCCAGGAAAAGCTCAGAGAAGAGAACCTGGCTGCCAAACAGGCTATCCTGGTTCAGCTTAAAGACATTATTCAGAATGAAGAAAACATGTCGAAAGCGTTCAATACTTTTCATGATCTCCAGGCGAAATGGAGAGCGATTGGACCTGTACCTTCACAAAACATGAATGATTTGTGGATGACTTATAAGCTCTACATTGAAAAATTTTATGACCTGATAAAAATAAACCGGGAGTTGCAGGATCTTGATCAGAAGAAAAACCTGGAAATGAAAATTCACTATTGTGAAAAATTAGAGGAGTTAATCCTGGAACCTTCACTGAATAAAGCGCTTTCAAAATTACAATCGTTACAAAACAACTGGAGAGTTATTGGCCCCATTCCACGGGATAAGAGAACTGAGATTGGTGAACGCTTTAAAGCAGCACACGATAAAATAATTGAACGTAAAAAAGAGTATGTTGAAAAACTAAAAATAAAGCAGGAGGAAAACCTGAAAATAAAAACTGAATTGTGTGAACAGGTGGAAGGAATTGTGATTGACGAAAATATAAGGCATCATGAATTGCAGGAAAAATTCAAACAAATCCAGGAACTGCAATTAAAATGGAGGCACACAGGCCCAGCGGAAAAAACCGCGGATGAACAATTATGGACCAGGTTTAAAAACAGCTGTGATAATTTTTATAAGCTTAAAACAGAATTCTACAATCGAAGGAAGAAGGAATTCCAGTCAAACCTGCAGGCGAAAACTGAATTATGCATCCAGGCAGAGGCATTAATGAACAGCACAGAATGGAAAAAAACTGCTGATGAATTGAAAAGATTAAATGAGGCCTGGAAAAAGACGGGCCCCGTAAATATAAAAGTATCAGATAAAATCTGGAATCGTTTCAGAAGCGCCTGTGATGTTTTTTTCAATAACCGCAAAAGTCATTTTTCTGATATTGATAAAGAATACGAAGAAAACTACACAAAAAAAATTCAGCTGCTTGAACGTATTGAAAATTTTCAATCAGGGGAAAGCAGGGAAGATAACCTGAACCAGATAAAAAATTTTCAACGCGAATGGACAGAAATCGGATTGGTGCCGATCGGGAAAAAGGATGAAACTTTCTTTAAGTATAAAAAGCTCATTGATGGACTTTTTACAAAGCTGAAATTGAGCGAACGCGAGACAAGAGAGATAAGATATAAGGAAAAGATTGATCATTATAAACAATCACCGCATCCGCAGGAAAAAATCACCGATGAAAAAAGAAACCTGATGCATAAAATTTCACAATTAAAAAATGATGTGACTGTTTGGGAAAATAATCTCGGGTTTTTTGCAAAGTCCAAAAATGCAGACCAGATTAAAAAAGAGTTTGAAGAAAAAATAACTAAAGCGAAGGATGAAATTTCGCGGTTAAAAGATCAATTGCAGGTAATAAAAACTTTTTAGGTCCTGTAGAAAAAAATCTAAAGAGAGATCATACAGTCATGATCTCTTTTTCTTTTACATCAAGATGTTTGTCAACTTTTTGAATATATGAATCTGTAAGCTGCTGTGTTTTATGTTCGGCTTCTTTACCGGTGTCTTCAGGTAACCCATTCTTCATCATTTTCTTGATATGTTCAAGCGTATCGCGCCTGGTATTACGGATACTTACTTTCGCATGTTCACCTTCTGCTTTGGTTTTCTTCACCAGCTCTTTTCTTCTTTCTTCAGTTAACGGAGGAACGGCAATACGAATAATGGTTCCGTCATTTTGCGGGTTAAATCCCAGGTTTGCTGCCTGGATTGCTTTCTCGATTGTTTGCAGCATCGATTTTTCCCAGGGCTGTATCACGATCGTTTTTGCATCAGGTGTATTTACGTTAGCCACCTGGTTTAATGGAGTATGTGTTCCATAATAATCCACATGTACGCTTTCCAATATTTGCGGATTCGCTTTCCCTGCGCGGATTTTTGCCAGCTCCGTTTCGAGATGTGAAATGGCTTTTTGCATGTGCTGCTCCAGCTCAGCCATTATTTTCTTCAGTTCATCAGTCATAGCTTATTGTTTAGAATGATGTAAAATTAAAATATTTTTTACAAGTTTAATCATACATTAGGCAACAGGGTAATTCATCCTTATTTATCGGAAAATCCATTACCGTCACCGTTCATGAAAAATATTCTTCAGCGAGAATTTTTTCTCCGCATATGAAAGCAAAAATTTTTCAAGCGCTGTTTTCATTTCTCCCGCTGTTTGAAATCTTTTTTTCATTCCTTCAATAACAAATCTTTTTTGATCTTCTCTGTCCAGTTGATTGGGCGGCCTGGAAAATTTACTTTTTGCAGCAGCTTTTTGAATGATCGAAAATAATTCTCCAGGAATGATTTTATTTTCTTCAATATCTCCTGAAACCTGTTTATGCATAATCATTTCAGGATGGGTGCTGCCATAAGGGTTTTTTGCAGTTATCAGTTCATACATCGTATTGCCCAATGCAAATAAATCGCTGGAAGGATTTACCAGGTCATGAAAATGCAATACTTGTTCAGGAGGAGAATAAATTAATGAAAACGGTTTTGTTATTAAAGCAAAATTTGTCGCGGGAGTTTTTGATTGTCCGAAATCAATCAGCTTGACAGGCGGATTCTTCAAATCAACTTTTTTCTTCCCATCATATTCGATCAGGATATTTGCCGGTTTGATGTCACAGTGAATAATATTTTTTTGATGTAAATATTCGAGCGCTCCAAGAATTCTGAAACAACAGTTTAAAATAAATTTTATGTTTCTATACGATGCATTTTGCTGTAAAAAAGTTTTCAGGTTTACTCCATTAATAAATTCCTGCACCAGGAAATATTTGTTTTCAGTTTCTATAACTTCATATGATTTTCTCAAATAAGGATGTTCGAGATTCAGCTCCGCTTCAAGAGAAAATTGTTTTACGGCATCAGTATGCTGATTCAATTCGGGATTTAAAAATTTTATAGCAACATGTGTTTTGTCAGAGATTCTTATCCCTGCATACACGCTTCCGAATTTCCCGTTTGTTTTTAAAACGGTGGATTCATTTTCCGGGTCAAAAAGATAATGATCCGATTTTCCTGACAAAAGCAATTGACTCATGTTTATTTTTCTTATTCGTATGAATCCGTGAAATTCGCGGCTTAATGCAATGCTGAACGATGCGGTAATGCTGCACAGATTTTCCCTTCCATTTCAATTAATTCTTTCAAACGGTCGTATGTTTCCTTTTTATCATAGTACTCCAACGCCATTTCTATAAAAATATTTCCATGCTTTGCTTCAGACGTCCACAACATCTTATAAAATTTTTTCAATTCCTCATCCTCAATAACTTCAGACACCATACGAAACCGCTCTGTGCCGCGGCATTCAATTATGGAAGCAAGCAAGAACCTGTCGAGCAATCGCTGATGTGAAGGAGTGCGAAGCAGTTTCAATAATGGATCAACATATGGATCTTTTTCTGCAGCATGTCTCAATTGCACATTTCTTTTTTCCATAATCGAATAAACCTGCTGAAAATGCTCCATTTCTTCCAATGCTGTATCAATAAGCCAGGGAATTATTTTTACTTTGTCGGGGCATTTGTAAATAAAGCTCATTGCCATCGCAGAAGCCTTCCGTTCACAGTCAGCATGATCCTGCAAAAAAGAATTGAAATCATCCATCACAGTTTTAATCCATTCTTCAGGGGTTTCATATGAAAGGTCGAGTGAAAGCTTCATTGTTTATTGCGGATATATTTTAATTATTGCAGGTTCAAATTTAACATTACAAATCTAATCAGGATTTGAAGAGATGAGAACTTATTTTGAAAAACATCAGTTTTGTGAAAGGCAGATCAGTCCGGCCATACACCCGGGTACAAACCTTATTGTTGTCATTCCGTGTTATAACGAAACCGGGCTTTTGAAAACACTGCAGTCGCTTGTTGAGTGTGAAAAAACGTTTTGTACTGTTGAAGTGATCGTTGTAATTAATTCGGGTGATCACGATGATAAAAATGTTTTAATACAAAATCAAAAGACTTTTCGTGATGCGGCAGAATGGATAAAAAATCATCCTCACGAAAAATTGTTTTTTCATTTGCTTCAAATAAAAAATCTGCCCCAAAAACATGCAGGTGTGGGACTGGCAAGGAAATTAGGAATGGATGAAGCAGCCGCCAGGTTTGATGATCATTCAAATAATGACGGGGTAATTGTTTGCCTTGATGCAGATTGCACCGTTGAAAAAAATTATTTGACGGAAACAGAGAATCATTTTCAAAAATTTGCGAAAGCAACCGGCTGTTCAATTTATTTTGAGCATCCCGTTGCGGGAAATGAATTTTCAGGTGAAATTTATGAGGGCATTATTAATTACGAGCTGTTCCTACGCTACTATAACCGGGGATTGCAGTACTGTAATTTTCCTTATGCATTTCATACAATAGGTTCATGCATGGCGGTGAGGAACAGAATTTATCAAAAGCAGGGAGGAATGAACAGGAAAAAAGCAGGCGAAGATTTTTATTTTTTACATAAAATTTTTCCCCTGGGGGATTTTACAGAACTGAACTCAACCAAAGTAATTCCTTCACCGCGCGAATCAGACCGCGTTCCTTTCGGAACAGGAAATGCAATGCAAAAATTCTTAGCCGCAGATTCACAGAATTACCCGGTTTATAATATTCAAATATTTATTGATCTGAAAATATTTTTTAAAAATGTCTCATCACTTTATTCTTCATCGCATCTCCTGGTCATTTCATCACTTCCTTCCTCGATTCAAAAATTCCTGGCCGGGAATAATTTTGAGGAAAAACTAAAAGAGCTGAAACAACACAGCGCTTCAGAAAAAATGTTTGTAAAAAGATTTTTCAATTGGTTCGATGGATTTATGATTTTGAAGTTTGTGCATTTTGCAAGAGATCATTTTTATGAACAACAGGAAATTTTTTCTGCTGCAAGAAACCTGGCAATACTGAACGAAAAAAATATTAATGGAAAGATTTCAAAAAAAGAATTGCTGTTGGAATACAGGAGATGGGAAAATCCCTTAATAAAATGATGCGAAAATCAAACTTCTACGAGTGTTCCTACTTTTTCACCATCCACCAATTTCAAAAGATTTCCTTTTTTGTTCATATCAAAAACAATGATCGGTAAATTGTTTTCCTGGCAAAGGGTAAACGCAGTCATGTCCATTACCTTTAAATTTTTGTCGTACACCTCGGTGAATGTAAGGCGTTCAAATTTTGTTGCGTCTTTTACTTTTTCAGGGTCAGCGGTATAGATACCATCCACACGGGTTCCTTTCAGAATCACATCTGCCTCAATTTCTATTGCACGCAGGGAAGCTGCTGTATCCGTAGTGAAATAAGGATTACCGGTTCCCGCACCAAAAATAACCACCCGGTTTTTTTCAAGATGCCGCACAGCTCTTCTCCTGATAAACGGTTCACAAATCGCTTCCATTTTTATGGCCGACTGCAAACGTGTAAATACTTTTAGTCCTTCCAAAGCAGCCTGCAAAGCCATAGAGTTTATAACGGTTGCGAGCATCCCCATATAATCTCCCTGCACCCTGTCCATTCCGCCTTCAGCGGCCTGTATGCCCCTGAAAATGTTTCCACCGCCTATAACAATTGCCACCTGCACTTTTTTGTCAACAACAGATTTTATTTCCTCCGCGTATTGCATAAGCCGGTCGTTGTCAATACCGAATTGTTTTTCGCCCATGAGGGCTTCACCGCTGAGTTTAAGAAGAATGCGCTTGTATTTCATTAAAAAGTATGAATTGGTTTCTATGCAAACTTACAATTTCTCCGCAAAGCGTCCTATGGTCAGATTTCAATCTCCACCATATTTCTCATCATATCTTCCAACGTTTCTCTTTTGCGGATAAGATGAGCTTTGTTTTTATAAATTAAAATTTCAGCCGGTCGCGGGCGTGCATTGTAATTATTGCTCATAGTATAGCCATAAGCTCCTGCATTTTTTATGGCGAGGATATCTCCTTCGCGCACTTCATTTAATTTTCTGTCCCAGGCGAAAGTGTCAGTTTCGCAAATATTGCCCACCACAGTATATATACGCGGAGTTCCACCCGGGTTTGAAATATTTACAATGTGATGATATGCATCATAAAACATGGGCCGTATCAAATGATTTTGTCCTGAATCAACTCCTGCAAATACGGTTGCTGTTGTTTGTTTTACCACATTTACTTTTACCAGGAGATAACCGGCTTCGCTTACTAAAAATTTTCCGGGTTCAAACCATAATTCAAGTTGCTTGCCGTATTCACTGCAAAATTTTTCAAATCGTTCAGTCAATGTTTTTCCAAGTTCAGGTACATCCGTAGTAACATCGTCTTCTTTGTAAGCTACTTTAAACCCGCTTCCGAAATCTATGAACTCAAGCTGCCTGAAGTTCATTGCAGCATCCAGTAAAATTTCTGCACCGCGGACAAAAACCCCGGCATCAAGAATATCGCTGCCTGTATGCATATGAAGTCCGTTAATGTGCATGTTCTCCGTTTCAATAATTCTCAATACATGACGCAATTGATAAATAGAAATTCCGAATTTCGAATCAATATGCCCGGTTTGGATATGCACATTTCCTCCTGCAACAATGTGCGGATTCAGGCGGATGCAGCAGGGAACTTTATTTCCATAAGTATGGCCGAACTGTTCGAGCATGGAAATATTGTCAATGTTGATATACACACCGGCATCCACTCCTGCTTTTAATTCATCAAACGAAACTCCGTTAGGCGTGAATAAAATTTCATGCGGTTCAAATCCTGCTTTCAAACCAAGTTCTACTTCGTAAATAGAAACCGCATCCAGCCCGGCACCGGCTTTTTTCAGCAGCCGGAGTATATTAATATTGTTGAGTGCTTTTAAAGCATATTTTATTTTAACATTATTTCCCCGAAAGGAATTTTTCAGTTTTTCAAATTGCTCTGTTATTTTCTCCCCGTGATAAACATACAGCGGAGTTCCAAACTGATTTGCAATTTGTAAAACTACCTGTTCTCCAATTTTATAAACCGAATCCTCAATAATCATTTCGTAAATAATTTTATGCAAAGAAAATTTTTTTTGCTTACGCTTCAAAAATAACGCTGAATTATTTATGAGGTAAACGCTGAAACCATTTCAAACAGGTGCGTATAAACTTTTTATATTGACCTTAAAGCCATCATGAAAAAGTTATTCTTGCTTCTTATTTTGCCTGTTGCCTGTTTTGCAGGAGATCCTGATTCATCAAAGTCTTTTTATGACATGAGCCTGGAGGAGCTGATGGATATTAAAATCTCGATCGCTTCATCAAAGGCTATGACCTCCGATGAATCTCCGGGCATTGTTACACTTATTACCAGGGAGGAAATTCAAAATTCAAGAGCACGCGATCTGATTGATGTTTTCCGTTTGGTTCCGGGACTTGATTTTGGCGGTGAGGTAGATGGAGTGGTGGGGATTGGTATCCGGGGCAATTGGGCAAGCGAAGGCAAAGTGCTTTTACTTTTAAACGGAATGGAATTGAACGAGGGTTTGTACAGCACTATTCAGCTCGGAGGGCATTATCCTCTTGAAAATATTGAGCGAATAGAAATTATTCGCGGTCCCGGTTCGGCTATGTATGGCGGAACGGCTGAGTATGCTGTCATTAATATTATTACAGTCAATCATGAGCAATTGAACGGAATAGAAGCAGCAGCTTCGTATGGCCAGATGAGCCGCACGTTTGGTTACCGCAACTTTTCTTTGACCACGGCCGGGAAACATAAGGATTTTAAATATTCGGCAAACGGGTACATAGGTGATGCCGTGAGAAGCCAGGAAACATTCACTGATTTTGAAGGCAATTCCTTTGATATGAAAGATAATTCTGCATTGCAATCAAAAAGCTTTAATGTGAATCTGGGGTATAAAAATTTGCTGGTAAAATCTTTTCTTGATTTATATACCATTTACACGCAGGACGGATATGAGCAAATTTTATCGCGCAGCTATCCGACATATTTTAATTCATTTCATCTCAATGTTCAGAACAAATTTTCATTGTCAAGGAATTTTAATTTCATCCCGGAGGTTGAATATAAAAGGCAAACCCCGTGGTCAAATGATGGTGACGCTATGGATGGTGAGTTGTCACCCTTTAAAATTGTTTCAGAAAAATTAACCGGCAGAGGTACGTTTGAATACCTGGTCAATTCAAATATTAACTTTAACGGAGGCTTTGAATATTTCCGGGATCACGGAAGGACAGAGATGCAGGAACAGGTTTTTTATTCCAATCAGTCGGAAACTCTTTCTTATGCTGATTATGCAGGTTTCGGGCAGGTCATCATCAAATCGAAAATTGCAAACCTTGCTTTGGGTGCGAGATATAATTACAACGAAATTTATAACAGCTCTTTTGTTCCGCGAATTGCGGTAACGAAAAGCATAAATGATTTTCATCTGAAAATTTTATACAGTAAAGCATTCCGTTCTCCCAACATTATGAACATTGATGTAAATTCCTCTATCAAACCGGAGAATACAACCGTGTGGGAAATGGAAGCCGGTTACCGTTTCAGCGATAAAATTTCAGGCTCCCTGAATTTTTATCGTATCGAAACAAATGACATTATTGTATTTTATTATGATGAGTCTATTGACGATGATGGTTACGTCAACCTTGAAAAAATGGGAACAAAAGGTTTTGAAACGGAATGGAAGTTTAAAAATAAAAACGGGTTTATTGGCGCAAATTATTCTTTCTATTCTCCTTTAAATAAGGAAAGCATTATTCCTGATTACGAAGTGCAGGTAAATCATGATGCGCTGCTGGGTTTTGCAGTTCATAAAATAAATTTATTTGGCAACAGGAAATTAAATTATGGAATTATTCTTGGCGGCTCGATTAGCTTTTATGGGCCACGATACGCGATTTCAGGAATGAGCGATGAAGGAACACCCCGATATTCTCTTGATCACCAGGCTGCCCTTGTAAATATATCAGTTGCAAAAGAAAATTTGTTTGTGAAAAATTTTTCTGCCCGTTTCGGAATTTATAACCTGACCAATGAAAAAGAATTATTCTTTCCTGCTTATACTATCATGCGATCACCTACTCCGGGTAAAGGAAGAGAGTTTGCGTTGAAATTAGCGTACACTATACCGTATTGATTTTTCCAAAAAAAAACCGCTCCGGACGCAGAAGCAGTTTATTAATCTTCTGACTTCTGATTTTTATTCAACAGTAACTGATTTTGCCAGGTTCCTGGGCTGGTCCACGTTGCACCCGCGCATAACGGCAATATGATAGCTTAAGAGCTGTAATGGGATTACAGTCAGTAAAGGCAGTAAAATATCATCCGTTTCAGGGACTTCAATCACATAATCAGCCAGTTCTTTAACCACATCATCACCAGCAGTAACAATGGCAATAATTTTACCCCTCCGGGCTTTTACTTCCTGGATATTGCTCACCACTTTTTCGTAGGAAGCATTCTTGGTTGCAATAACTACTACCGGCATTTCATCATCAATCAGGGCAATGGGGCCATGTTTCATTTCAGCAGCCGGGTATCCTTCAGCATGGATGTAAGAAATTTCTTTCAGCTTTAAAGCGCCTTCCAATGCAACAGGGAATCCGTACCCGCGGCCGAGGTAAAGAAAATTACGGACATTTTTAAAAAGCTCCGCAATCGTTTTTATTTTGTCATTTGTTTTAAGCACTTTTTCAACCTTGGCAGGAATGTTTTCCAACTCAGTCAATAAAGACTGGTATCGTGATGCAGATAAGGTTCCCCTTCGGTTTGCAATTTGCAATGCAAGGAGCGTAAGCACTGTAACCTGTGCTGTGAATGCTTTTGTGGAGGCCACCCCGATTTCAGGCCCTGCATGTGTATAAGAGCCTGCATGCGTAGCACGCGGAATGGATGACCCGACCACATTGCATACCCCGAAAATGGTGGCGCCTTTTGATTTGGCTAATTCAATTGCAGCCAGCGTATCAGCGGTTTCCCCGGATTGTGAAATGGCAATTACCACATCATCTTCGGTGATAACCGGATTGCGGTAACGAAATTCAGAAGCGTACTCCACCTCAACCGGTATTCGCGCTAAATCCTCAATAAGGTATTCCCCCACTAACCCTGCATGCCATGAAGTTCCACAACCGATGATGATAACTCTTTTTGCATTGACAAATTTATTTTCAAATTCACCCACACCTCCTAATCTTAACCTTCCGCTTTTAGCATCAATTCGTCCTCTCATGCTGTCAGCAATCGAACGCGGCTGCTCATAAATTTCTTTGAGCATAAAATGCTCATAGCCGCCCTTTTCAATAGTTTCAAGATTCATCTCCAGTTCCTGCACGTAAGGAATCTTGGTTTCGTTTTGAATGGTCTTGACGGTCAGTTTGCCATCGGAAATAATGGCCATTTCATTATCGTTGAGATACGCCACATTTTTCGTGTATTCAACAATAGGAGTGGCATCCGAGGCAATAAAAAATTCGTCCTTGCCAATGCCCAGTACAATCGGGCTTCCTTTCCTGGCAGCAATAATTTTATTGGGATCTTTTTTAGAAATGATCACCAGTGCATAAGCTCCGACCACCTCTCCCAAAGCCAGCCTCACAGATTCATCAAAATCCACATTTCCATTATCATTGATTTCCTCGATAAGATGAATCAGGACTTCCGTATCGGTTTCGCTGGCAAAATTGTGCCCGCGCTTTTTTAGTTCCTGTTTTATCGAAGCATAATTTTCAATAATTCCGTTATGAATGATTGCAAAATTTCTTGTTTCAGAAAAATGCGGATGCGCATTCCTGTCATTAGGCTCCCCATGCGTAGCCCATCGGGTATGCCCCATGCCGAGGTTGCCGGAAAGGTTTTTTCCTTTTACAGATTCTTCGAGGTCGCTTACCTTGCCTGCCTTTTTATAAACATTCAGGTCGCCATTGAGCAATGCAACTCCTGCGCTGTCATAGCCGCGATATTCAAGCCGATGCAATCCTTTTATAATAATCGGATACGCTTCCCGCTTTCCGATGTATGCTACAATTCCACACATGGTATTATGGATTTATGTTTGTATAACTGAGCTTTAGCTTCATTCTGATGTTCGGGTTGCTGCTGCCCCCAACCACCGTGCGGTTTGCATTAGCCGATGCACCTGAGGCAACAAGAAACAAGCCATAATCAATACGGGCCCCGGTGAGGATTTGCTGAACGTAACGGGTGATAAGAAAAGAATAGGCTCCGTTGCTCTGTGCGCCACCAAATGTGGTTTGTGAACTTATAAAATCAGGAAGGAAAAAAGTTTTCCCGGCTGAATCTATTCCCGCTAAAAACAAATTACTGTGCGCGGCATAAACCCCCGTTGTGGAATTATCTATGGTAATAACAAGTTCTGCTTTATTCACAGAAATATTTCCGCTTTGAGCCAAATTATCGAGAAAAGGAAATTCAACTTTGGTTCGAACTCCCGCCATTGACTGAACATAAGAAAGGTCTTTGGTCAGCTCAGGGTCATTAAATAAAGTTGCAATACCAGAATTTGTATAATCATGAATAAAATGATTCACTGTTTTAGATCTGTTTAAGAAAAAAGTAAAAGACAAATTACCATTATAATACAATGTGATTTTAGACATCGTATCCAGCAAATTAAAATATATAATACCTCCTCCCGTTGCCGGGGAAGAAACGTCTTTTACATAAATTCCTTTAAAATAATCAATAAACGTATTATTGTCTGTATACACGCCTGATGAGGTCGGACTAAAAAAGATACTTGCTTTGGTTTTATCAAGGGGAATTCTCAAATGAGGTGCTGTTTTGATTCCGCTCACCCAAACACTATCGGTCGGATGAATAGCTGATGTTGTATAGGTTCCTAAAACATCAGAGGTAATGAAGGCCCTGTTTGAATAATAAAGGCTGTCAGAAATATTTTCATTTACCCTGTAAACTTGGAAATCATGAGAGGAAGCATTATCTCCATAAGATCCTGAATATGCAAGTGAAAGAATCATTGAATCGCACGTGGGGTTTGATCCAAAGTTCACTCCCACATTGCTTAACAGCGCCTGGGTATAAAAGCTTGCGTTAGAAATACCGAATAGGTTGTCATTAATTATACCGAGCAGGCTGGCACTGTTGCCGGTAGAAAGGACTGAATCTTCCTTTACAAGGGTTGTACGCAATGAGACGGTATCGGTGTAACCCAGAGAACTTAAATCAGCCGGAGGAAGCACCTGTAATCCTACGTTATCCGGGTCTTTGCAACTGCTGATAACAATAATAAACGCAAACAGGCATCTGAAAAAATGCCTGTTTGTGTTAAAGAATAACCTCATCTCTTAATTTATGATAAATGGAAATAAAAAAAATAAAAAGCAGGTGTTTTTTTATGCAAGAACAGTGTCTTCCATCAAAATCTCTTCATAGAAGGAGTTATATGCATTAATATAGTCTTCCGGTGACTGGTAATCAAGAACCGGTTTATTGGCTTTCTTAAGATGATTTTTCACCATTGAGTTAACGCCCGGACTACCCATGATGACTGCGTCAGATTTTGAAATGGCGCTCATTGTAAGATTCTCAAACCCCGGATTCTTCAAATCCTTGACATCAGAAGAAGAAATGCCTTCCATCATCAGCTTTTTCGAATAGGTGTCATTGAATTTTTCCTCAAAACCTTCATCATATACTGAATAGACAACCTTTGAATTTCTGAACATCGGATCGTCTTTGTAGCTTGTTTTAACATACAAAGGGATCAGGCTGGTCATCCAGCCGTGGCAGTGGATAATATCAGGGCTCCACCCGAGCTTTTTTACCGTTTCAAGCACCCCACGGCAAAAGAAGATTGTCCGGTCGTCATTGTCTTTGAAAAATTTTTCTTTAGCATCCCTGAAGGTGGCTTTTCTCTGGAAATATTCCTCATTATCTATAAAATAGACCTGCATTCGCGCAGATTGGATAGAAGCCACCTTAATAATGAGCGGATGATCACTATCGTCAATAATAAGATTCATTCCTGAAAGCCTGATTACCTCGTGCAATTGGTTTCTTCTCTCATTAACACAACCAAAACGGGGCATAAAAGTTCTAATTTCCTTTCCTTTTTCCTGTATTCCCTGCGGCAAATGACGGCAAAGCTTTCCCATCTCCTGATTTCCATCTACATAAGGGAAAATTTCATGAGACACAAACAGAACTCTTGATTTTTTCATATTTTAATCGTTGTTTAGGTTTATGGTCGCAAAATTACAAAAAATAATGATTCATTTGGATTATACAAGTAAAATGCTATTTAATTTTCAATTTAAAATTTTGGTAACCAATAAAAATAAATTTATTAAAGAAAAGAAAAAAGAAATCGGACGGATTAACAAATTGAGAAACCGTTAGCCTTTTAATTTCTAATTTTGTGCTTTAAGTTATCCGGCCATTTAGAATAAAAAATTGATTTAAGCAATAAAATGAAATCCGAAATTTTAACAGAAAAAGACTACGGTGTAAGACAGACACTTGAATTATTGGGAATAAATGAGATAAATAACGGGGTTTGCACCGGCACAAAATGGTTCAATACCGCAGGTGAAACCCTTGAATCATATTCTGCTGCTGACGGAGCTTTAATTTCGAGAGTAAAACAGGCTACCGCGGATGATTATGAGAAATTGATCCCGATTGCCGAAGAAGCTTTTAAGATGTGGAAAATGGTTCCGGCACCCAAAAGAGGAGAAGTAGTAAGGCTGATCGGAGAGGAACTGAGAAAATACAAGGAGCCTTTGGGAAAGCTGGTTTCTTATGAAATGGGAAAAATCTACCAGGAAGGATTGGGCGAGGTGCAGGAGATGATTGATATCTGTGATTTTGCAGTAGGCCTTTCCAGGCAATTGCATGGATTTACCATGCACAGTGAACGTCCTAAACACAGGATGTATGAGCAATATCATCCGCTCGGAATTGTAGGCGTAATTTCGGCATTTAATTTTCCGGTTGCCGTTTGGAGCTGGAATGCAATGCTTGCAATGGTTTGTGGTGATTGTGTAGTATGGAAACCATCCAGCAAAACTCCATTATGCGCAATTGCCACGCATAATATAATTGCAAAAGTTCTGAAGGAAAATAATGTTCCGGAAGGTGTCTGCAATTTAATAGTGGCAAATTCAAAACATGTGGGTGATAATTTTTTAGCGGACAAACGTGTTCCCTTGATTTCTGCTACGGGATCAACCCGGGTCGGAAAGAGAGTAGGAGCAATTGTAGGAGAAAGGTTAGGAAGAAGTTTGCTGGAGCTTGGCGGCAACAATGCAATCATAATCACTGAAAATGCAGATTTGGATATGGCATTGCGGGCTGTATTATTCGGAGCTGTAGGTACTGCTGGGCAACGATGTACTTCAACACGCAGACTTATAATCCAGGAATCGGTATATGATAATTTCAAACAAAAACTTTTGAGCGCTTATTCACATATCAAAATCGGTCATCCTTTAGATTCAAAAACTTTGGTTGGACCATTGATTGATAAAGGCGCAGTTCAGGATTTCAAAACAGCAATAGAAAAGGTTAAGGGCGAAGGCGGAACTATCCTCTGCGGTGGAGAAACAAAAACAGGAGAAGGATTTGAAAGCGGGTGTTATGTAATACCGGCAATCGCTGAAGTAAAAAAGAACCTCCCGATTGTTTGCCATGAAACCTTCGCTCCTTTATTATATATTATGAAATATAAAACAATGGATGATGCGATTGCTTTTCAAAATGATGTTCCGCAGGGGCTGTCATCAGCAATTTTCTCGAAAAATATTCTGGAAACCGAAAAATTTCTTTCGCATGAAGGAAGCGATTGCGGAATAGCGAACGTGAATATCGGAACATCAGGAGCTGAAATTGGCGGAGCTTTCGGAGGAGAAAAAGAAACAGGAGGCGGCCGCGAATCGGGTTCAGATGCATGGAAAATTTATATGCGCAGGCAAACCAATACAATTAATTATTCTACCGAATTACCACTGGCGCAGGGGATCAGGTTTGATGTCTGATTTTTTTAAATCAAGATTGCTTTTCAAAATAATTTTCTGAGGAGATGAATCATTTCAAAATAGACATCCATACCCATATTATTCCTGAACGGATGCCCGATTGGGCAAGTAAATTCGGTTATGGCGGTTTTATTTCTTTAGATCATCATAAACCTTGTTGTGCACGAATGATGATCGGTGATAAATTTTTTCGGGAGGTAGAGGATAATTGCTGGAGCGCTGAAACACGGATCAAAGAATGTGATCATCATGGCGTGCACGTGCAGGTGTTGAGTACAATTCCCGTAATGTTTTCATATTGGGCAAAGGCTGATCATTGTCTTGAAGTTTCAAAATTTCTGAATGACCATATTGCGGAAATCATTCAGCTGCATCCCAAACGTTTTATTGGTCTTGGCACAATTCCCATGCAGGATCCGCAACTTGCTGTAAAAGAACTGGAGCGTTGCAAACAAATCGGGTTGAAAGGAATTCAAATAGGTTCTCATGTCAATGATTGGAATTTGAATGCACCGGAGTTATTTCCTGTTTTTGAAATGTGCGAAAGCTCGGGCATGAGCGTTTTTGTACATCCCTGGGACATGATGGGAACGGATAAAATGCAGCGCTACTGGCTGCCGTGGTTAGTCGGCATGCCCGCTGAAACTTCGCTTGCAATCTGCTCCATGATTTTCGGAGGAATATTTGAAAAATTACCAAAACTGAAAGTGGCATTTGCTCATGGCGGAGGTTCTTTTCCGGGAACTATAGGGCGAATTCAACACGGTTTTGACTCGCGCCCTGATCTTGTTGCGATCGATAACAATGTTGCACCAAAAAATTATCTCGGAAAATTTTACCTGGATTCACTCACGCATGATGCCGCAATGCTCGATTATATTGTAAAATTAGTGGGCGCGGACCGTGTTGCTTTAGGAAGCGATTATCCTTTTCCTTTGGGCGAAAACGTGCCGGGAAGCCTTATTGATTCAATGAATTTTTCGGATGATGTAAAAAAATTATTGTTAAGTGATACAGCTTTGGAATGGTTGAGCTTATCAAAAAATCAATTTATTTAATTGTCTGACTATGAACACGTACTTTTGCTTTTTGCGGATTATTACCATAGAATAAAAAGTAATCAGAATCATGGACTCCACAAGACAAAATAAATTCGCACGGCTTATACAAAAAGAGATAGCTGATCTTTTTCAAAAGGAAGGATCAAATTTTTATGGCCACTCATTTGTAACCGTTACCAAGGCAAAAGTGACGCCCGATCTTTCCATTGCAAGAATTTACCTCAGCATTTTTAAAGATAAAGATCCCAATGCCGTAATTAATCACTTGAAACATCAGAAACACCTGATCAGGAAAAAACTGGGAAACAAAATAAAAAACCAGGCAAGAATAATTCCAGAACTTGAATTTTACCTCGATGATTCGCTGGATTATGCAGAGAAGATTGACAACATCATGAAGGGACTTCACATTCCGCCTGAAGGAGAAAATCAAGAGTAAGCAATCGTGTTATGCAAAAAACCTTAAACTTTAAACCTTAAACCTTAAACCCTTTTCGCTTTCATGCAATACGATCCTATCAAGCGCAGCTTAGGTAATGTTTTTGACAAATCGCCTTTTCTGAGAAAAACATTTTATTCACTTCTTGATCTTCTTTTATTGCGTGCATGGCATGTGCATAAAGAATTAAAAACATTTAAATCGGAATGTGGAGATGCGCCAAACATATTGGATGCCGGTGCAGGATTCGGGCAATATTCATTCTGGATGTGGAAACGTTTTAAAAATTGTTCCATTCTTGCTGTAGATGTGAAAGAAGAACAGGTGGCGGACTGCAATAATTTTTTCAGACAGATTCGTGCCGGTGAGAAAGTAAAATTCATCGTTGACGATCTCACTGTTTTTAAACGTGATAATCTTTACGACCTTGTCTTGTCTGTGGATGTAATGGAACACATCCTTGAAGATGTTCTTGTTTTTAAAAATTTTCATGCGTCAATGAAAAAGGGCGGAATGCTTTTGATTTCCACTCCAAGTGACCAGGGCGGATCAGATGTTCAGGGGGAATCGGACTCATCTTTTATTGAAGAGCACGTGCGCGATGGTTATAATATAAAAGAGATTGAACAAAAATTACTGAGTGCAGGCTTTTCAAAAGTGGAGGCAAGATATAGTTACGGAGCGCCCGGAAAAATTTCCTGGAGGCTATCAATGAAATATCCTATTTTGATGTTAGGAGCCTCAAAATTATTTTTTATCCTTCTTCCTTTTTATTACATCATCACCTTCCCGGTTTCATTTATTCTCAACTATGCCGATGTCAACGGCAGGCATCCTACAGGAACCGGGCTAATTGTCAAAGCATGGAAATGAAATCAATTTGATGATTTGAAAATGTGTTAATATTGAGTTGGAATTTCTTTTTTAAAACTTAATTTTCAAATTTTCAAATCAGCACATCTTCAAATCGAAAGTGAACTTTCCATTCTACATAGCCAAACGTTATCTCGTTGCAAAAAAATCCCGCAATGTAATTAATATTATTTCCTGGGTTTCTGTTATCGGAATTGCTGTGGGAACTGCCGGCCTCGTCATTGTGCTTTCTGTTTTTAATGGGTTCGGTGATTTGGTGACTTCGCTTTATAATGCCTTTGATCCCGATATAAAGATTACAATTGTCGAAGGAAAATCTTTTGACCCTGCTGACGCAAAAATTGAAGAAATAAAAAAAGTTAAAGGTGTAAAAGCGGTTACACAAATATTGGAAGAAAGCGCCTTGCTGAAATATCGTGAAAAACAGGTGATTGCAACCATAAAGGGAGTGGATGAAAATTATGCTGAAACGGGGGATGTAAAAAATAATATTGTGGAAGGTGAAATGCTTTTGCAGAAGAAAGAAAAAAATTATGCAGTGATTGGCGGAGGCATAGGTTATACATTAGGAATGAACCTCGATGATGTTTTCAGCAGCCTGAACATATACGTTCCTAAGCGCGGAAGGGATGTAATGCTTACACCTGAAGATGCATTTACCAATTTGCTGATCCAGCCATCCGGAATTTTCAGCATTCAGCAGGATTTTGACTCGAGGTATGTAATTGTTCCGTTACGGTTTGCACGTGAGCTTATCGGGGAGCAAACTAAAGTGACCGCTTTGGAAATTGCATTATCAGGATCCGCTGATCCGAAATTGTTAAAAAACGAAATTGCAAAAATTGCAGGGTCAGAATTTCTTGTTCAGAACCGCATGGAGCAGCATGATTTTCTGAACAAAATCCTGGTGTCGGAAAAATGGGCAGTTTATCTAATTTTAAGCCTGATTCTTCTTATTTCAGCCTTCAGCATTATCGGTTCGCTCACGATGCTGATCATTGATAAAAAACAGGACATCAGCATTCTGCTCAGTATGGGAGCAGATTTAAATCAAATCAGGAAAATATTTTTGACCGAAGGGCTGATGATTTCATTAATAGGCGGGGGAACGGGATTAATTTTCGGGTGGCTGATATGCATGGCGCAGCAAAAATTCAAGCTCATCGGTTTTGGCGACAGCGCTTCTTTTGTGGTGGATTCTTATCCCGTAAGCATCCAGCCGCTTGACCTGGTAAATGTATTTTTAATTGTTTTTGCTATTGGTGCAACGCTTTCATGGGTTGCTTCTTACCGTACGATTAAAAATGATTTTATTGTACCGGGAAAAATTTAAAAAAACTACTCAATCAACACTGTTAAGATAGCCACGAATTCACCAATTTTCACTAATTATTCTTTAGTGCCAATTCGTGCAATTAGTGGCTATTCAATCACAAGCTTCCTGTTCAGCTCACCCCCCTCCTTACCGCATAAATTCCTTTTGCCAGGAATGAAATATCCAATACTGCGCCTCTCCCCTCCGGAGCGCAAATGTCCACCGGACATTTGAGCCAGCTTGCGCTATGAGCCGGGAGTGGGGCTTGATAAACCATTTCTCAAATCAATAAGCAAATAAACTTGCCCAATCACGAAATAAATATCTCAAAAAAGAAAAACTGCTCTAAAATGCGAAAGCTAATAATTTCCGTAATTTAGAGGCGCAATTAATCCTGCAAAAACATTCAAACAAAAAATAATAACCAAAATGAAAACAAAACTTTTACTCTCTTCAATTTTCTTTACCGTTCTGCTGAATACATGTTTCGCACAACAAAACGGCCGTGCACATTGGAATAAATCTTTTTCTCCTCCTGCCGAATTTGTTTCAAAGGCGAATACCTGGGCAGCGCATTACATTCCGTTCAACCTGGATGTTGCCGGTTTGCAAAACCAGCTTGAAGCAGCGCCTCATCAAAATGTTACAGATCTCAGAAACAGCAATTTTATTTTCAGCATTCCAAACCCTTCCGGGGGCTTTGATGATTTTAAAATTGTTGAATCGCCCGTAATGGAAGAGGGATTGGCTAACGCCTATCCTTTTCTTAAAACGTATGCAGGCCAGGGCATCAGCGATCCCACTGCCACAGTTCGTTTTGATATTACACAATTCGGGTTTCATGCAATGGTGATTTCACCGAAAGGAACGTATTTTATTGACCCTCCTGTACTCAAGGAAGGAGCCGATTCTTATATAGTTTATTTTAAAAAAGATGCATTGAAGCAGGACGTGGAACAGCAATGTCTTGTTGCGGAACAACAGGAGTTAGAAACGATGAGAAATCAAAACCCCAATTCACCACTTAAAAGCATCAATGGAGAATTGCGTACTTACCGCCTTGCGCTTGCCGCAGATTATGAATACACTACTTATCACGGGGGTACAATTGCCGGTGCACTTGCCGCAATGATTACCACCATGAACAGGGTGAACGGAGTATATGAACGCGAATTTGGCATTCACATGAACATGATAGCGAATGATACTCTTTTGATTTATACCACTGCAGCAGATCCTTATACAAACAATGATGGCTACCAGATGCTGCAGGAAAATCAAACAAATTGTGATAATGTTATTGGCACGGCCAACTATGATATGGGCCATGTGTTCAGCACAGGCGGTGGCGGTATTGCAGGATTGGGTGTAATCTGCAATGCAGGACAAAAGGCATGGGGAGTTACAGGGTTGAATACACCCGTAGGTGATGGATTCGATATTGACTATGTGGCGCATGAAATGGGACACCAGTTTGGCGGCAACCATTCATTCAATTCAGTTACGGGTGCATGCTATGGCAACCGTGCAGCATCTGCTGCTTATGAACCCGGCAGTGCAAGCACCATCATGGGTTATGCGGGTATTTGCGGAGTCAATGATTTGCAACCCCATAGTGACGATTATTTCCATACAAAAAATTTTGATGAAATAACAGATTACACCCAAACCGGTAACGGCAGCACCTGCGCTGTTATAACTACCACAGTAAACAGCGCACCTGTGCTCACCATTCCTGCCAACTATACGATTCCACTCAGTACTCCTTTCAGGCTTATTGCTTCAGCAACTGATCCTGATCCTGATTCATTAACATTTTGCTGGGAAGAATTTGATTTAGGTCCGGCCGGATCGTGGAACGCACCTTCAGGGAATGCTCCTATATTTCGCTCCTTTGATCCTGTGCAGACCGGCACCCGTTTATTTCCCAAGCTGCTCAATATTTTAAACAACAATGTAACTGTGGGTGAAATAAAACCATCCTATGCGCGATCGCTCAAATTCAGGTGCACCGTACGCGATAATATTCTCAGCGGGGCAGGAGTTACCTACAACAACACTCCTGTACAGGTTACAGTGGCAAATACTCCGGGGCCGTTTGCTGTGCTTACTCCGAATGTTACGGGAATTACCTGGCTGGCCGGAACAACTGAAACCATTACATGGTCGGTGAACGGAAGTGATATTGCACCTGTGAATACTCCTAATGTAAACGTGCTTCTTTCATTGGATGGCGGGTATAACTTTACAATTACGCTCGGTTCAAATGTTCCGAATAACGGAGCGCTCAGTGTTACCGTTCCGAATGTGAGCACGGCAACTGCGCGTGTTATGGTGGAAGGAGCAGGAAATATTTTCTTTGACATCAATGACAAAAATTTTGCGATTAATCCGCTCAGTATAGAGGAAAACAATTTTTCCAATTCCGTTACAGTTTTTCCCAACCCGGTTAAAGATGCAGTTGAATTAATAATAGCAAACGAAGAAAAGGGGAACATCGAAATTTTAATAACCGATGCAATTGGAAAAGTTTGCGGAAATTATATTGTTCATAAAAATAATGAAGTAGTTCATTTCAATTTTAATTTCAGTGAGCAGGTACCAGGGATTTATTTCATCAAGCTTCGGAATGAAAAATCAGAAGCAGTAAAAAAAGTTGTGAAGTTTTAGAAAAACGCTCTCACCTGTACATTGCCCGTATGCACGGGCGGTGCGCTTTCTGACTTTCTGCCTTCGTAGAGTAAGCTCAGTTGTACATTTCCCGAAATATTTCTTTCTATGGATGCGCTCCATGTAAGGTTGGTTCCCTTTCTTAATCCCTCAAGCATTTCATAAGCAATTGAAGTATTTTCCTCTGCATTATAATTGAGATGTATGTAATTTACTTTTACAGAAACTATTCCACGCTTCACTGAACTGTAACGCAGTTCGGTTCCGAATTTGTTTTGAATGGTTCGCTCTTTTACATCGCCAATCGTATTTTTTTTGTATTTATATTCATAAATCAGGCTGGCCCTGAATGAAGAACCGGGTTGAACATTAAACTTGCTTTCAGTCGAATAATACTTTATAAAAAAATCCCTCGTTGAAAAAAATTCAGAAGCGCTTTTCTTTTCACCGTTTTCTCCAAATTCATTTATGCTGAATGTTTTGTTAATGTTCCACCGGGCGTTACCGTTCACTTCTCTCGAAACCCGTGTATCAAAACCGTTGGTCAATAAGATTTTGCTCTTGTTATCTTCATACGTTCCATCAAATCCATAAACGTTACTGTTGCGATTGAAGAAGATAGTGTTCCTGTAAGATGTACTCGTTGAAATTAATTTTGCATCATTTACATTCCCTAAAAAAGGGTTTAGTGATTTCAGTAAATTGCTCTCAAGTGTTTTGTTTATGATCCGCATGGAAAACTGGTTTGCAAATCGTGAAATAAACTTCCCCAGTTTTTTATTTTGATTTAAAATTGCTGCAGGGTTCAGGTTCAGCGCCTGGTTCACCTGGTTGGTGTGTGTCTTCACAAAATCATTTGTCGGGGTGAACACACGGATATAATTTGCCTGGTCTTTGAATGCTGCCACTTCAAACTCGTTCAATTGCGGAATCCCGTCACTGTTATAATCATTGAATGCATACACACCGGTGCCGTCTGCAACTTTCACATAGGAAAATTCGAGCTTGGGTTCCTGCCCGATCCCAGCTTCATAATAAGATGTGGAAACGATTGCGCCTTTCCACAATGACAGGTTATATTCTATCTTGTCCAGGATTGAATTTTCTTTTTTTTGAGTCGTGAGCAGCGTGTCAACAATCCGTAAATTGCGGTATGTAAAAGAAGTGGCCAGCCTGCTGTTCGGATTTTTATTGAATTCAATTGAAGCAGAAGTGTTGTCCGCAACGGTGGTGTTTTTAAAAGAATTATCCCGTGCGGTGTAATCATACCTGCGGGAATAATCTGCCCTGAGCTTTGTTTTAACCGTATCGCTGCTTTCAATATAATATTGTCCCTGGTTATAAGCGTAGCTGCTCCACTGCAATGTATCCTCTGCCAGGCCGAAAATTTTATTTTGCTCCTGTTCAAATTTTACTCCCGTAATCATTTTTTTAAATAAAACTTTCGAAAGGTCGCTATGGCTTCTCAGAAAATTTGTTTTGCTAAGGGATCCTGAAGTCTGCAAATAACTTCCGTCAAAAAGAAGTTTGAAAGTTTTATAATTAAACATTCCGTTCAATGAGTTGATAAGCCCGCGGTATTCGGTTCCTTTCAAAAAAGTTTTCAATTGATAATTTAATACCTGCTGGTTCATTTTATTTATTCCAAGTAAGAGAGAACCCCCATCTTCGTTTTCATCAATGGCAAGGTTGGTAAGATTCCAGTCACGGCTAAATTCCACCGGCCTGAATGTTTCAATCGGTACAAAGTGTTTGTCCACATGTTCGTACCTGATGCCGGTGTTTAATTTCCATCCTTTTATTGTATCGTTGCCCAGGTTAAAAATCTTTAACACTCCGGCATTCACCGCATACCCCACATCATTTCTTTTATCGAGCTTTGAAAACAGGTTGATATTATAATTGCTCAATGCGCCTTCCACAGTCGCTATGCTGTTATTTGAAAGCTTATAATCTGCGCCAAGCGTTACTAACTGCTGTTGCCTGGGTGTGATCAATAATGTTACAGGTTCATAAGCTCCCTGCGGAATACCACTCACCGGGGCCACCCACTGATACACGCGTCCGTTTGCGCTGCTCGACACCTGGATGTAATTTCCGAAATTTTGCCCCACAAAACTGAACCCCAAACGGTAATGCGCCACCGCTGAATCAGTAGAATAAACATAAATCGAATAGGTGATTGTATTATTTACAGAATCTCTTTTCTGATACAATACTTCATTCACATCAAATGCGATGCTGTCTACATTAGGTGAAAGAGCGTGATTGACGCTGTCACCGATATCTGAAAGAAATCTTTTCTGGTCATCGCTTAAATCCTGCAGCAACGGCTGGTTCTTACTATCCTGCTCCGTATAAACATTCAGCTTTAATTTTAATTTTTTGTTTTCAAACTCATCATTAAAATAAACTAATGAGCGTGCGTAGTTTTTATCCGAGTACTGGAACTCCACTACAATTCTTTTATCTTTTGTAATAAGCTGTTTGGTGGAAAAAGTAATTTGCGCAGCATTGTAATCAATTACGTAATCATATTCCTGTCCGCGCGTCATAGGAATTCCGTCAATAAAAACTTTTTCAGAGCCTGAAAGAATTACAATGAATGATTCATTCTGCGCACCGGTCAGCCTGTAGGGACCCTGGTTGGCCTCTATACCGTTAAATACATTTCTTGCAAATTTCCCTTTTGAAACCGCAGCGCTCACGGTGGTTCTCATCACAGGAGAATCTTTTCCTTTTGATTTATCGAGCGGAAACTGTGTGGAGAAAACCCCTCCCTGCCCTTTCTTGTTAAAATTCATAAAATAACTTTCGGGACGCGTAAGCTCAAAATCTCCTGCTATCAGCCTGCTTTTATTTTTTGATAATTGTATGAATACCTTGTCGAATTCATTCAGTTGCTGCGTATTCCCTTCCGGCTGAACAGGAACATTATTATCGGTGATGGCGGCAAGTATGTCTACGTCATCGTTCAGCTTGCCTGCCAGCTGGAGATTCAGGCTGGAGTTAACGACAACATCCTGGTTGTTTCCAAAACTAACGCCACGCGAAATGCTCCCGTTTTTAGTCAGTCCTTCAAGCTTGAATAGTTCAACAGGCCGTTTCCCTTCTTTGTATTCGAAGGGGTTATACAATCCTCCATAATGTGTTTCGATAACATTTTTGTCCCTGTGGTTGAGCCGCTGTGTAAACAGGACCGGAAAGGCCCTGTAAACAGCCCTGATGCTGTCCGATTTAATGTTCTCAAATGCAGTGGTGTTTTTATTCCATTTTAAAACTGCATGTGCAAAATCAATTTTATAAGCATTGCTGTCAATAAAATTTCCTGAATCATTGACTAAAAAAAATGTGTTTGGGATAATGCTGACGGTGTCAATAATTACTGAATCGTTTTTTGTTGTGATGAAATGCTGGCGGGCATTGGTCAATGACTGTGCATTGCTTTTTAAGAAAAAAAACAAAAAGACTACCGGAACAAAAAAATAGTTTTTGGATACCGTCATGCAGCGATTAATGCGTGATTGCAAAGTAAGATGAAATAATAGAACGTGGAAAAAGCGGATTTAGTGGAGAGGGGACAGGCCCCACCCCAGCCCTCCCCGGAGGGGAGGGAGTGCCAACGCACCGAGTTATGGTTTGGGAAAGACCAGGCGACAGAATTACTGTGAAGAACAGGACCCGGTCGAGTATAAAGAATTTATTTTAATCTGCTCAAATCCGCGTCACCCGCGTTCCATTTACACGCATGCGGCAATGCTAAAACCGGTATCCCATAGAAAAGTTGAATTGAACAATGGGATTAAACGGTGAGTCATCATTATATATATAATAGCCATTGTTATTATAATAATCGTTATTATCCTTCCAGCTGTCATAATAATTTATGCCTATGCCCAAATCCATGCCGAGATACATATTTTTAATAATGGTAAAATTCACACTGTTATTGATCATAAATCCAAACTGTGTTCTGCTTTCAGAAATGCTGGTTACAGGATAGGGATAATAATTATAATTATAATAAGGAAGTTTGATTTTACCTGTGCCGAAAAAAAGCTGGGGACCAACAGCATACCGGACTATACCTTGTCTTGCAGGATAGAGCTTCAGCGTTGGCATAATATAAAAAAACGGGTTCTTAAGCGAAATGCTCACCGGCAGCTTGACGCCAAAATGTTCATTGCCGAAAATGCGTTCATAAGCCAGGTTTACGCACACATCATTGCCGTTGTTGTTGAACAAATCAGATTCGACAAGCTGGATGGGGCTCACCGTAATTATGTTATTACCAAACTCGGAAGTTGATGCATTTTGCGCCATGCTGTTTAATGCATAACATGCTCCGCACATCATTAAAATTATTTTTTTCATAGTTTTTTATTTTAGGTTTCGCAGCATAACGTTTTAAACTGCGCGAAAGTGTAAAGGTATTGAATAAATTATGCTGTGTTTATTTAAGATTTAAAATGGAAGCCCGCGATTTTGCGGGCTTTATTTTTTAGTTTAGGTGTTTGAAAGATTAGTTTGTAAGGACACAAACTGAGGCGGAAAACTGGAAATAACTCCGCCATTTATGGCGGAGATTTAAACGAACAATGAAGCGGCTTTAGCCATGAGTTTTTTTGTTCATTTCTTTTGCTTGTGCAAAAGAAAGAACTCCCGATAAAAATCGGGACAGGCACGAAAAGCACATTACGAGCACCAACCGCTATTTTTTCTTTTCCCGCATGTCAACGCACCGAGTGATGGTTTGGAAATTATTATTTGTGTCATCCCGTAGGGATGCAAGCTTGGTAACTAAGCCTTCTCCGTGCGATACAAAACCCCCGTTAGGGGTTTAACATTTTTCTTTTCCACTTTTTTTTGTTCGTTTCTTTTGCTTGTGCAAAAGAAAGAACCAAAGCTGCCTACCGGCAGGCAGGGAAAAGCACATTGTATTTTAAACTTTTCTTTGCTTGCCCAAAGAAAAGTTACAAAAGAAAGGGCACCACGAGCACCAACTGAAAGTTGCCCTTTCGCACAGGCAGCGGCCTACAGGGCCAGACAACTTTCAGTTCACACTGCTCGTGGAAAAAGCCAGCGCACCGAGTTATTGTTTTGGAAAGACAAGGCGACAGAGTCACTGCGAAAAAGAGGAGACTCTGTAGAGTACAGAGAAATAATTATTAACAATCCTGAATCGAATGAAATGCATTTTCATTCTTGTGACAACTTTTTAATTGCATTTTAAGGTGTTCAAAACTTTATACTTACAATCAACTTTTTATCAATAAAACCTGAGAACTTTGACGAAGAGCGAACGGTTAGAGAGAAATTCGACAAGAGGATATAATTTTTTAGAAATACGATTGAATATTTTTAAAAAAAATGGGATGAAAAATCATCCCATTTTACTTATAATGATAAAATTGATTAAAATGAAAGGAGTGTTTTAGGAAAGTTAAAGTAAAAAAACAGCGGATGGTGATTTCGGCACCATCCGCATGAACAGGTTGCAAAAATATATTACAGTGTCTAGCTGAGCAGAAGGGATTTTCCACCCTCCTAATATTTTGCCGCCTTTCATTTGCAAAAATAATACAAAATAACCGTCATTCAACTAGTCCGGAAAAAGTTGAATGGCACAACAAGCTAAACATTATGAATTCTACTTATTTTAATTACTGGCGCAGCCAGAAAGATGGTCAATGGTATTTTAATTACCGGGGAGGTAACCATGAGCGTATTCTTCAGAGTGAAGGATATACTTCGGAGCACAATTGTAAGTATGCAATTGCGGCAGTGCAGGAGATATCACCGTATGATTCTGCTTATGATCGTAGACAAGCAATAAATAATCAGTGGTATTTCAGGGTAGTTGCCGGAAATAACAGAGTGCTTGCCTGGAGTGAAACCTACTCTTCCAATGCAATCATGGAACATTCCATCAATGTGGTAAAATTGAATGCGAAGTTTGCACCCGTTTTATATAAACTGGAACAGCATGCTTAGAATTATGAAATGGAACCCACTTAATTGTGGGTTTCATTTTAACTTCTGTAATAACTAATTTTATAAAAATATTCTGTTAATTTTATTATGAATAAATACGGACTATCTAGAAACATTCCTGCTGAAATCAAAAGAGAAGTAAGACAACGATGCGGATTTGGATGCGTTATATGCGGATTAGGAATTTATCAATATGAACATGTTGACCCGTTATATGTGAATGCAAAAGAGCACAATCCTAAATATATAACACTACTTTGTCCTGGTTGTCATATCAAAGTAACAAACGGATTTTGGTCCAAATCAAAAGTAAAGGACTCTATGCAGCACCCATATTGTCGTAGCAGCGGATTTAGCAGGGAAGTTTTTGATATTGGAAACGGACACCCAGAAATTTTATTTGCTGGATCTACATTTATCAACACTGCCATGCCAATAGTTGCTAGGGGGATACCATTAATCGTAATATCGCAAGATAATAGTAATGGTCTTTTTTCAATTTCTGCTAATTTTTGGGACACTTTGCGAAGGAATACATTGCGAATCATCGAGAATGAATGGCAAGCACTTGCTTCTAATTGGGATGTAAATGTTGTCGGCTCAAGAATTCAAATAAGGGAGAATCCTGGGAAAATTGTATTAGAATTATTAGCAAAGCCGCCCGACAGGATTATTATTACAAAATTAAAAATGGTAATTAATGGTTTATATATTCAGGGTGATCCAGAAAGAATTATGGTATTAGATTTACTCTCAGGTTATTCAGGAGAATTTAAAAAATGTATCTCATCCAATGCGAGAATTGGGTTTAGTCTAAATTGATTTTTTAAAAAATATTATTGCGAAGCGACAGCCTTGCAAAACAGACCCGACTGCAACGGAAATCCTTTTTTGCCATTGAAAATAAAAAGAAAGAAAAAAAGATTATAGTGGAAGGCGGGCCCGGAAGGTGATTAGAATTCCTATCGGTGGTCTTCAAAAATTAATTTTCAATCGAAATTCGCTGTATTTTTTGATTAACTTTACACCCCTAAAATTAACGAATATCAATGAGCACAAAAACAGATGTACTGCAGAATGTAATTATCAAGTTTGCCGGTGATTCGGGAGACGGAATGCAGTTGACGGGAACACAGTTTACCAATACAGCCGCTTTGTTCGGCAACGACCTGAGTACTTTTCCTGATTTCCCGGCAGAGATACGCGCCCCGCAGGGAACGCTTGCCGGAGTTTCGGGGTACCAGCTTCATTTCGGAAGCGTGAATATTTATTCACCGGGCGATACGTGTGATGTGCTGGTGGTGATGAATGCAGCAGCGCTGAAGGCGAACCTGAGGAACCTGAAAAAAAGCGGGATCATCATTGCCAATACGGAAGGTTTTGATTCTAAAAACCTGCGCCTTGCCAATGTTGCCGATGGTAAAAGCCCGCTGGAAGACGGTTCGCTGGAAGGTTACCAGCTCATAAAGATGGATGTGACCAAGATGACCCGCACGGCACTGGCAGATTCGGGACTGAGCGTTAAAGAGATTGACCGGGCAAAAAATATGTTTGTGCTGGGTTATTTATACTGGATGTATAACCGGTCGATGGATGTGAGCATCAAGTTCCTGACAGAGAAATTTTCGAAGAAGCCGGATATACTGAATGCGAATATTAAAGTGCTGAAAGCGGGATATAATTACGGGGACACTACGGAAACCGCCACTTCGCGGTATGATGTGAACCCCGCACCGATGCCTTCGGGCGTTTACCGCAACATTATGGGAAACCAGGCGACAGCGATGGGTTTGATTGCTGCTTCAAAGAAATCGGGACTGCAATTGTTTTACGGCACGTATCCTATTACACCTGCTTCGGATATTTTGCACGAGCTGGCGAGGTATAAAAATTACGGGGTGCGCACGTTCCAGGCAGAAGATGAAATTGCGGCTATTTGTTCCGTTATAGGGGCGGCTTTTGGCGGACAGCTTTCGGTTACGGCTTCGTCCGGTCCGGGTATTGCGCTGAAAGGCGAAGCGATGGGTCTGGGAATTATGATGGAGCTTCCGCTGGTTATCATTAACGTTCAGCGCGGAGGACCTTCCACAGGGTTGCCGACAAAAACAGAACAATCAGATTTGATGCAGGCTTTGTACGGCAGAAACGGGGAGGCTCCCATGCCGGTGATTGCAGCGTCTTCGCCCGGTGATTGTTTTTACACGGTGTTTGAAGCGTGCCGCCTGGCAGTTGAATTTATGACTCCCGTAATGTTTTTGTCTGACGGTTACATTGCAAATGGCGCTGAGCCGTGGAGGTTTCCGCAGGCGAAAGATCTGAAAGAGATAAAAGTTACTTTCCTTAAAGAAAAGAATGCTGAGAAGTTTTTGCCGTACAAGCGTGATGAAAAGCTATCGCGCCCGTGGGCGATTCCGGGAACGAAAGGCCTGGAGCACCGCATTGGCGGAATTGAAAAAGAACATGAAACCGGAAATATCTCTTACGAGCCGGAGAACCATGAGTTCATGGTTAAGCTGAGAGCTGATAAAGTGGAACGCATTGCAGATTATATACCTGCGCAAACGTTAGACAGCGGACCTGAAAAAGGAAAGCTGCTGATACTCGGATGGGGCTCTACGTATGGCGCCATTAAAACAGCCTGTGTGGATGCAAGGAAAGAAGGATATGAGGTATCTCATGCACAAGTGAAATATTTAAGACCGCTTCCAAAAAATTTAGGAGAGATACTTTACAATTTTGAAACGGTGCTGATGCCTGAAATGAATACCGGTCAGTTTATAAAAATTGTGCGTGATAAATTTATGATTCCTGCTCTTGGTTTGAATAAGATACAGGGATTGCCGTTTACTGCGGTGGAGATTAAGAATAAGATTGTGGAGCTATTGAAAAAATGAAATGCCTGAAATAGCGCGCTTCTTTGGCATTTTAATTACAATGTATGCTGATGATCACAACCCACCGCACTTTCATGCCCGATACAACGATTTCAAAGTATTGATAAACATTTTGACAGGAAATATTATGGAGGGAGAAATACCCGGAAAGCAATTGAGGCTAATTCAGGCATGGGTAGAAATTCATCGTGGTGAATTATTGGTAAATTGGGAAGAAAGCAAAAAAGATAATCCGCAATTTAAAAAAATTGAACCTTTAAAATAATGATCAAAAGCATTAAAAAAATTGTAAAGGTTGAACCATACAAACTAACGCTTGAATTTAATACAGGTGAGGTAAAAATAATTGATCTGGAAGATAAAATAAAGGCAAAAGCAAACAGTCCTGAGAGCAAATACAAACAATTGTTAAATCCTGAATATTTCAAATCTGTAAAATTAGAACCGGAATGGGAAACAATTTATTGGGAAAACGGATTGGATTTTTGCCCTGACACACTTTATTCAATAGGTAAATAGATAATGAAATATTAGAAAATGGAAACAACAACATTAAATCCCGAACTTCCAAAATTAACAGCAAAGGAACTTGTAACCGACCAGGAAGTGCGCTGGTGCCCCGGTTGCGGTGATTACTCAATATTGAAACAGGTACAAACTGTTATTCCTGAGCTTGGCATCCCGAGAGAAAACATTGTTTTCATTTCAGGTATCGGCTGCTCATCCAGGTTTCCTTATTATATGGAAACATTCGGAATGCACAGCATTCACGGTCGTGCAACTGCTGTTGCAAGCGGGTTAAAAGCAACACGTCCTGACCTGAGTGTCTGGATTGTAACCGGTGACGGTGACGGTCTTTCCATTGGCGGCAATCACCTGATCCATTTGCTTCGCAGGAATTTTGATTTGAATATTCTTTTGTTCAACAATGAAATTTATGGATTAACAAAAGGACAATATTCTCCCACGTCTCCTGAAGGACAAGTAACAAAATCAACCCCGATGGGCAGCGTGGATCATCCTTTCAACCCGATTGCTCTTGCAATGGGAGCCGATGCAACATTTGTTGCGCGTACGATGGACCGCGATCCTGTTCACCAGAAAGAAATGCTGCGCAGAACACATAAACATAAAGGAGCATCGTTCCTTGAAATTTACCAGAACTGCAATGTGTTTAATGACGGTGTGTTTGAAATTTTTACAGAAAAGTCGTCAAAGAAATTAGAAACTCTTTTTGTAGAACATGGAAAGCCATTGGTGTTTGGACAAACAGGTGATAAAGGAGTTAAGTTGGATGGATTTGCTCCTGTTGTTGTGGATTTGACTGACGGAAAAAATTCTGTCAATGATCTGTGGGTGCATGATGAACGCGACCGTGTAAAAGCCGGTATTCTCAGCCGCTTCTTTGATAATCCTTCCAAAGAAGGACATTTTCCCCGCCCGTTCGGTGTATTTTATGTTGAAGATCGTTTTTGTTATGAGGATGTGCTGAACGAGCAGGTAGCTTCTGCTATAAAATCAAAAGGCGAAGGAGATCTTGATAAGCTTTTAAGAGGGCGGGATATTTGGGAAATACACTAAAAGAATTGCGGATTGCGAATTTTAGATTGCGGATTGAAAGGTTGGTAATGTCTCAATTTGGAATTACCCCTGACCCCTGAAGGGGAACCAACTAAATAGTTTTTTGTCTAAGATTTTGAGTAGATCGAATAAATCAATTCGATTCAAGTAAGAGTTTTGCAAGAACCTTCTTAACGGGTTCCCCTTTAGGGGTCAGGGGGTATGTGGAAGGCATACAATACAAAGAAAAATTTCAAACTGATACCCTACCAAAAATTTTCTATTTCGATTTAAAAATCCAGGCACTGCTGTTCAGCCTGGTTTGAATTTCTTCCAACGAGTTTTTTGCAGCCGGTAAATTTTCGAAAGAAGATGCGCTTACCATTGTCAACCCCGCATCATTCTTACCGATAATTTCAGCATTAAATCCTTTTGATTTTAAATCAGATTGGAGCTTTACCGCGTTTTCTTCAATGCGAAAGCAACCGGCAATGATATGATACTTTGAACTAAAAGTTGAACTCGTTTCAGTGTTTAATGATTCGGAAGATTTTTTTTCTTCAGGCAGGGAAGCAGCAACATTTGATTTTTCCTCAGTCGGCACAGAATCTTTTAACGTCCTGGAAATATTTTCAGCTGTGGGAACTTCATTTTTTGCAGTTTCATTTTTCACAACAGGCTTGTAAAAAACATCAGCGGGATTTAATTTTTGTTTTGCAGTTTCTTTGCCGGAAGGAGGTGGAATTTCGGTTTTGCTTTTTTCGGCAAATGGATTCAAGTTGCTTAATTGTGAATCAAAAGTTTTTGTCAGCACGGGAAACGTAAACATCAAAGCCACAATTGCAGCGGCCGGAACCAGCTCAAGAATTCGCCAATTGAATTTTGTCCGTATGGACTCCTTCGGAGAATTTTTTTTCTTTCGTGATAATATAATTTCTCTGATCGGATCAAGTGTTTCAGCAGATTCCAGTGCCGCTGAATGGATCATTGATAATCCAAACGAACCTCTCAGAAAATTCTGATTAGGATCGGGAAGAAACTGAATATTTTTTTCCGCATCAAGAAATAAAAGGCCTATGCCATCAAGGTTTAATTTTTTTCCGCTGTCAAGTGTATGCAGACATTCTTTCGAGTATTCAAGGATCAGTTTGCCGGCTTCTGAGTAAACGAGTCTCTCTTTTATTGAAAGATGATTTGCAAGCAAGCCATCGTTATTTTTTAAGCCGGCATTAAACGCAATTTTTTTTGAGGGAGGATAAAATGTTTGCTGCAGCTCATTCACCTGAGCGGATTGATAGCTCGCAACAAAACCGCCAAAGTCGGGGATGATCACACAATCATGATCGTACAAGAGTGAAGCTATATGATGATCTATTTTCAATCTTATAAATTTTATTGCTTGCCAAATTACATTTTATATTCAAACCGGGAATTCTTTTGAACCGATTGTTGAAAAGATATTTTATTGCCGCAGGTTCACAAATTTCTTACTCTAAAAAATCGGGTTGAGAATCTAATCTGTGAACCTGTGGCAATTTTTTTCTTTATCATTTCAGTTTAATTTTTTTTAAATCTTCCGGGGTATCAATGGAAATATTTTCATGATCACTGGTGGCGGTTTTAATGGAATAACCATTTTCAAGCCACCGGAGCTGCTCAAGAGATTCCATCTGTTCAAGCCTGCTTTCGTGAAGCGCTGAAATTTTCTCCAGGATATCCTGCCTGTAACCATAAATACCTACATGTGAAAAGAAATAATCTGCATCCTTTTTATTATACGGAATTTCTGAACGGCTGAAATACATGGCATAATTAAAAACATTTTTCACCACCTTCACAAGGTTTGGATTTTTAGCATCTTCTTTATTTACAATTTTTTTTATCAGCGTGGCAATTTGAGTCTGATCATCATCGAAGCAGGAGATTAATAAATCAATTTGTGCAGGATCAATAAAGGGTTCATCGCCCTGGATGTTGATAATGATGTCCCATTTATCATCAGCTTTATTTATTACTTCAGCACAACGATCAGTTCCGCTTTGATGATCCGGAGAAGTCATCACCACATTTCCTTTAAATGATTCGACATGTAATTTAATACGTTCATCATCTGTCGCAACAACAAGATGATTCAGCGTCTTTGATTTTAATGCCTGCCGGTAAACCCGTTCAACCATGCTTGTGTTCCCGATCATTGCCAGCGGCTTCCCCGGAAATCTTGCAGAAGCATAACGGGCGGGAATGATGCCGATGATTTTTCTTTCAGCCACTACAATAAAAAATTATTTATCCGCCAGCTTCGACAACGTTTTTCCCATTCCAAGCATCATAAACTGCAGTTGCTGCTGTTTATTTTCTGTAATGACATTGAGGCTCTGATGAAACCGGTCCCACAATGACTCAGGGGCGTCCGGTGTAGGCATACAAAAATATTCAGGCGGGGTATTTAATTTTGTATAAACCATGATCACTGCACAGGGCATGGTTTCACCATCCCTGGTCAATCCTTTTAAAAGAACAGAGCGGTCGGGCTCCTCATGACCACCAAGATCAGTCAGTGAATATCCTTTTTTCATCGGCAGCTTGGTTTGCAATTGAATTTTATAACCGATGGTTCCGAAGTTATATTCATCTTCTGTTGTTGGTTTTATTTTTTGCGCATGAACAACAACGGAAATAAATAAAAGAGTGAAGAAAGCAATTACTATTTTTTTCATAATTATCAGAGTTTAATTTTGATGCAAATTAAAAAATAAAAATTCAATAGCCACAGATTCACAGGTTTTGATTGTTTATTCATTTAATCTGTGAATCTGTGGCTAATTCGTTAACAAATTTTTTCCTGTCATTTCCGTTGGGATTTCAATTCCCATCAGGAAAAGAATTGTCGGGGCAAGGTCAGCTAAAATTCCATTTGAAATTTTTTGTGCAGCAGGATTTTTATCCACATAAAACAATGGAACAGGATTGGTAGTATGCGCAGTATTCGGGGAGCCGTCAGGATTGATCATCATATCTGCATTGCCATGATCCGCGGTGATAAGAAATGTGTAACCATGTTTTAATCCCGTTTCAACAATTTCTTTTACACATTTATCCACTGTTTCAACAGCTTCAACAGCAGCGCTGAAAACACCTGTATGGCCAACCATATCGGGATTCGCAAAATTGATGCATACAAAATCAAGTTCTTCTCTTTTTAATTCATCTGTTAATTTATCTTTTATTTCATAAGCACTCATGGAAGGTTTAAGATCATACGTGGCCACTTTAGGCGAGGGAACCATTATTCTTTTTTCTCCTTCAAAAACATCCTCGCGTCCGCCTGAGAAGAAAAAAGTAACGTGCGGATATTTTTCTGTTTCTGCAATCCGTAATTGTTTTTTACCTCTCTTCGATAAGACTTCACCGATTGTCATTTTCAGGTTATCTTTTTCATACATGACATGAACGTCTTTATATTTATCATCGTATCGCGACATGGTGATATACTGTAATTTCAACGTTTTCATTCCCTGCTCAGCCATGTCATGCTGCGTTAAAACCGTAGTTATTTCGCGGCAACGGTCGGTTCTGAAATTGAAACAGATTACTACATCACCATTTTCAATTACTGCAATAGGCCTGTCATTTTCATCAACTTTAACAATCGGTTTTATAAATTCGTCCGTCACATTTTCATTGTATGATGCTTCAATATCTTTCAATAAATCTTTTGAATGCTTTCCGGTTCCATTTACAAGAAGATCATACGCAAGCTTTACACGCTCCCATCTTTTATCACGGTCCATCGCATAATAACGGCCAACCACAGATGCAATGGCCCCCTGACCCCCCGAGGGGGAACCGGGCATCTGCTGAAGTGCATCCTGCAATTGTTTTATAAAGCCCAACCCGCTTTTCGGATCGGTGTCGCGGCCATCGGTGAACGCATGAATAAAAACTTTTTGCAAACCGTGTTCATTTGACAGTTGACAAAGTTTTATCAAGTGATTAATGTGTGAATGAACTCCGCCATCAGAAACTAAACCAATAAAATGCAGCTTGCAATTATTTTTTTTTACGTAATCAAAAGCTTCCAGCAATATTTTGTTATTTGCAATAGTGTTTTCACGTACTGCTTTATTTATCGAAGCAAGCTCCTGGTAGACGATCCTTCCTGCACCGATATTCAAATGCCCCACTTCCGAGTTTCCCATCTGACCATCGGGCAAACCAACATTTTCTCCTGAAGTAAGTAAATGCGAGTGCGGATAATTCTTATAAAGGCTGTCAACAAATGGGGTTTTTGCCTTGCTGATTGCATTTGAATTGCCTGCAGGAGCCTCACCCCAGCCATCCATTATTATAAGGACTACTTTTTTATTCTCCATTGCAGAGATAGCGATTTACATTTTAAAATTAAGACTGCAAAAGTAATTCGTTGCAAATGAATTTTATTTTAAAAACCAAAAATTCTACCGGCATTTGTTGAAGTGATTTTTGCAACTTCTTCTTCAGAAATGTTTTTTATTTCAGCAATTTTCTTCAAAACATTTAAAATATAAGAAGGCTCATTTCGCTTTCCGCGAAACGGGGCGGGGGCAAGGTAAGGAGCATCTGTTTCCAAAACAATGTTTGCAAGATTAATTTTTTCCATCACTTTATCCAATCCTGAATTTTTAAAAGTGACTACGCCTCCGATACCAAGGTAAAAACCCATTTCAATAATTTCATTTGCCTGTTCAATGTTTCCTGAGAAGCAATGAAATATCCCCGAAAGCTCCGGGTATGCCTGCTCTTTCAGAATTTTAATTATCTCTCCTGTGGAATTGCGTGAGTGTATCACAACGGGCAATTTTTTTCCTGACGCCCATTTGATTTGTATTTTAAAAGCATCTTCCTGTTCTTTCACAAAAGTTTTATCCCAGTACAGGTCAATTCCTATTTCACCGATTGCATAAAATTTCCTTTCCTCAAATTGAGATTTAACTTTTTCAAGCTCTTCTTTATAATTTTCTTTTACAGAACAGGGATGCAAGCCCATCACGGGAAAACAATTTTCGGGGAACTCATCACACACTTTGTACAACCCGTCAAATGAACTGCTGTCAATATTGGGGAGAAAAAATTTATTTACTCCTTTATTAATAGCTTCATTAATTAAGAGGTTTCTGTCCGCATTAAATTCCTCAGCATATAAATGTGTGTGTGTATCACAGATATTCATTGCGTAAAAATAGAGAATTGGAGAAATTCAATATCAACCTTCATTTTCAACTTTTAAAGAAATTTCTGTAATCAACAAGCTAAGCAAAAACCACTTTCACTAACTTTGCATCAGTAAATTAAAACCACATGCGTCAGACATCAAAAGGGATTACCAACCTGCAATTAGAATTAATGAAAATATTCAGTATTGATCTGAGTGAAAAACAAATATTGGATCTAAAAAAAGTTCTGGTCAAATTTTTTTCTGATAATGCAACTAATGAGATAGACAATTTGTGGGATGAAAAAAAATGGAATAATAAGACCATGAAAAAATGGGCTAAGGAACATTTGAGAACAACAATTAAATGAAAGTTGTTTTAGATACAAATGCCTTGTTAGTTTCAATTCCCCGAAAATCCTCTTATCACCATATTTGATGGTCTACTCAAAAACAAATTTGATTTATTAGTCAGCAATGAGATTTTGTTTGAATATGAAGAAATAATTTCCGCCAAAACCAATCAAAGTGTTTCATCCAATATGATTGAACTTCTTCTTTCGCTTAAAAATGTAAAAAGAAATGAAATTTTTTTTCGTTGGAATTTAATTGCTCAGGATGCTGACGATAATAAATATGTTGACTGCGCAATTGCCGGGAATGCAGACATTCTTGTAACAAATGATAAACATTTTAATGCGTTGAAGAAAATCGGTATTCCCAAAAGTGAAAGTAATTTCCATCGAAAAATTTCTTGAATTAATCAAATCGCTATGATTCCTATTGGCAATACGATTGTTTCGGACGAAGTAATCAAAGAAAAATTTGTTTGTGATCTCAGCAAATGCAAAGGGGCCTGCTGCGTGGAAGGCGAATCAGGCGCACCGCTCGAAGAAGAGGAGCTTGAGATTCTGGAAAAAATTTATGATGATGTAAAACCTTACCTCACGAAAGAAGGAATTACCGCAATTGAAAAAAAAGGATATTATCATAAAGACAGTGATGGCGATTGGGTCACTCCTTTAGTAAAGGCGAAGGGAGCATGTGCATACACCATTTTTGAAAACGGGATTGCACAATGCGGAATTGAAAAAGCATACCGCGAAGGAAAAATTGATTTTCAGAAACCTGTTTCCTGTCATTTGTATCCTGTGCGCATTACAAAATACAAAGACTATGATGCAGTGAATTATCATGAATGGGAAATATGCGCACCAGCATGTAAATTGGGAAAACAACTTAAAGTTCCGGTTTATGTGTTTTTAAAAGATTCGCTGGTCCGAAAGTATGGAATAAGCTGGTATGAGGAGCTGAAACTCGCTGCCGGCAAGCTTTCCAAAAAGGCATACTCGCATACATAGATAATATTTATTTCATATCAAAAATATATTTTTAATTATTTTTCAACCTGCATTTTGTTGAAAAAAACTACCCAATGTTCATAAAAATAGGTTGTAAGTAACTGTACTTTTATTCAGTTTTGTAGGCGGATTAGCAACAGATTTTACTAAACCTGATTTTGCTGATTCTCAACCAAGTTAAATAATTTAAAAGTAAAAAATACGTTGAGGCTTTAAGGGTCTCAGGAAATCGCACCCTCTCCAAAGGAGTCCTCACGGACAAAAAATAAACAAAAACATTAAACCTAAAAAAAATTTAAACCGATTATGGAAGTATTATTAGAAGAAAACAAAGACAGGTTCGTTTTGCTGCCGATTAAATATCATGCTATCTGGGAAATGTATAAAAAACATGAGCAAAGTTTCTGGACGGCTGAAGAAATTGATTTGCATCCTGATTTAAAGGACTGGGGAAGACTCAATGATGACGAACGGCATTTTATAAAACACGTGCTTGCATTTTTTGCAGCAAGCGATGGCATCGTAAACGAAAACCTGGCTGTGAATTTTATGAAAGAAGTTCAGTTGCCTGAAGCAAGATGTTTTTATGGTTTCCAGATCATGATGGAAAACATCCATTCTGAAACCTACTCCTTATTAATAGACACCTATATTAGTAATCCCGAAGAAAAAGATAAGCTGCTTCACGCGATTGACACAGTTCCATGTGTTCAGCGCAAAGCGGAATGGGCGCTTAAATGGATTAATAACGGAAGTTTTGCCGAACGCCTTGTGGCTTTTGCAGCTGTTGAAGGAATTTTCTTCAGCGGAAGCTTTTGCTCTATCTTCTGGTTAAAGAAAAGAGGATTGATGCCGGGCTTAAGTTTCAGCAACGAGCTTATTTCACGCGATGAAGGCTTGCACTGCGATTTTGCATGCTTATTATATGGTATGCTGGATAAAAAACTTTCGCAGGAAAAAATTTATTCGATTATCAAAGATGCTGTTGAATGCGAGCACGAATTTGTAACCGATGCCTTACCGGTTTCTTTAATCGGTATGAATGCAAAACTCATGTGCCAGTACATTGAATTTGTTGCCGACCGTTTGTTAATGTCTTTGGGTTATCCCAAAATTTATAATTCAACCAACCCGTTTGATTTCATGGAAATGATTTCTCTCCAGGGAAAGACTAATTTCTTTGAAAAACGCGTTTCAGAATATAAAAAGTCAGGGGTTAACGTTGACAAAGAGCAACAGGCAATAAAATTTGACGAAGATTTTTAAAAGAAAAAAATGCCACAGATTCACAGATGATGGGAAGTTATTTTAATCTGTGAATCTGTGGCGATCAAAAATCATTAACCAACCTAAACCGATAAAAGTATGTTTGTTTACAAAAGAGACGGAAAAAAAGAATCCGTAAAATTCGACAAGATCACAGCCCGCATTCAAAAGCTGTGCTACGGTTTGTCTGACCATGTGCAATCCATCATGGTTGCGCAAAAAGTTATTGAAGGAGTTTATGATGGAGTAACCACCAGCGAGCTGGATAATCTCGCTGCTGAGATTGCCGCATCATTAACCGTACGCCACCCGGATTATGCATTGCTTGCTTCGCGCATTGCGGTGAGCAATCTTCACAAGAACACGAAGAAAAGTTTTTCGGAAACGATGAGTGACCTGTATTTTTACGAAGACCCTAAAACCGGAAAAAAAGCATCCTTGCTTGCAGACGATGTGTATGAAATCATCAGGCAAAATGCAGATTTATTAGACTCAACCATTATATATGACCGTGATTTCGGGTATGATTTTTTCGGGTTTAAAACGTTGGAAAAATCTTACCTGTTAAAGCTCCACGGAAAAGTGGTGGAACGTCCGCAGCACATGCTGATGCGCGTGGCAGTGGGAATTCATAAAGAAGATATTGATTCGGTGATCGAAACATATAATTTAATGAGTGATCGCTGGTTTACCCATGCAACACCGACATTGTTCAATGCGGGTTCACCGAAGCCGCAGCTTTCATCCTGTTTTCTTTTAACAATGAAAGATGACAGCATTGACGGTATTTATGAAACACTTCATCAATGCGCAAAAATTTCTCAATCTGCAGGCGGAATCGGTTTAAGTATTCATAACATCAGGGCTACCGGTTCTTATATAAGAGGAACAAACGGAACATCCAATGGAATTATTCCAATGCTTCGCGTATTCAATGATACAGCACGCTATGTTGACCAGGGAGGCGGAAAACGAAAAGGATCGTTTGCTATTTATCTTGAGCCGTGGCATGCTGACATTTTCGAATTTCTCGATCTGAAAAAAAATCATGGCAAAGAAGAAATGCGCGCGCGCGATTTGTTTTTTGCACTCTGGATTTGCGATTTATTTATGAAGCGTGTGGAAGAAGAAGGTGATTGGAGCTTATTCTGTCCCAACGAAGCGCCCGGACTTTCGGATTGTTACGGAGCAGAATTTGAATTGCTTTACACGAGATACGAACAAGAGGGTAAAGCTCGCAAAACTATTAAGGCAAGAGAACTCTGGTCAGCCATTCTTGAATCACAGATTGAAACCGGAACTCCATACATGCTCTTTAAAGATGCATGCAATGAAAAATCAAACCAGAAAAATCTTGGGACCATCAAGAGCTCAAATCTGTGTACAGAAATTGTTGAATACACCGCTTCGGATGAAGTAGCTGTATGCAACCTTGCATCCATTGCGTTGCCGCGTTTTGTAACTCCGGCAAACGGCAAGCCCGGCAAGTTTGATCACCAGCGTTTGTTTGAAATCGCTTATGTGGTCACAAAAAACCTGAACAAGATCATTGACATCAATTACTATCCTGTTCCTGAAGCGCGGAACAGCAACATGCGCCACCGCCCGATCGGAATCGGAATACAGGGATTGGCGGATGCTTTTATTTTAATGCGTTATCCTTTTGATTCGGAAGAAGCACGTTTGCTGAACCGTGAAATTTTTGAAACCATTTATTATGCAGCGCTCACAGCTTCAAAAGACCTTGCAAAAATTAACGGGCCCTACCCGACTTATGAAGGCTCACCGATCTCGCAGGGAATTTTCCAGTTTGATATGTGGAATGTAAAACCAACTGACCGCTGGGAATGGGATGTTTTGAGAGATGAAATAAAACAACACGGAGTATATAATTCCCTGCTTCTTGCACCCATGCCCACTGCATCCACTTCGCAGATACTCGGCAACAACGAATGTTTTGAAGCTTACACGTCCAACATCTACACACGCAGGGTGTTGTCAGGCGAATATGTAATTGTAAATAAACATTTGCTGAAAGACCTTGTAAATCTCGGTTTGTGGAATGATGAATTGAAAAATAAAATTATTGGTGCAAATGGTTCTATACAGGGGATTAAAGAAATTCCTGACACCATCAAAGAACTCTACCGCACCGTGTGGGAAATCAAGCAGCGTTCTATCATAGACATGGCGGCTGACCGCGGAGCATTCATTTGTCAAAGCCAGTCGTTAAACCTTTTTGTGCAGGAACCGAACTTTGCAAAACTTTCTTCCATGCATTTTTACGGATGGAAAAAAGGATTGAAAACCGGCATGTATTATTTGCGCACCAAAGCTGCAACCGATGCCATCAAATTTACTGTTGAAGGACACAGCAATCACAATCACAAATCAAACACCCAGGAAGAAATCAGCGGTGTAACTGAAGTTTCAAAAGAAGAAGCAATGGAACAAATCGTTTGCTCCATTGACAATAAAGATGAATGCCTTGCTTGCGGAAGCTGAGAATTAATTAACCAGGACAAACCCGCATGATGAAAGTTGTGCGGGTTTTTTGTCCTTAAAAAGTAATTAAAAAGTAAAAAAACCTCAAGTGGGAAAAACTACAATTGAAAAACAAATTGAAGTGGATGCTATAACGGAATTTCGTGAATTAATAGGTGAGATTTATATAAAACCTCACGAAATGGTTCGCATTTTTCTGATTAAATATAAAAATTGTTCCTATAATCATATCGACCTGAGGTTTTGGAATTTGAATCCAAATGAATTCGAAGATGATATATATGATGACGAGGTAGAAAAAGAATTTACAAAGTTTGCTACAAAAAAAGGCTTCCAAGTTCCCGAAAAACAGTTCAAAAAACTAATACAGTATTATCTGGAAAGTGAATTTCCAAAGAATTCATAACGCGAATCTCTTGCTTGTGGCCAGCATTCTTTCACCAACCTTGAACTCGTTGGTTGGAACACTAACAAGCATTACTATGATTAAAAAAACATTTTAAAAACCTAACTTTATGAAATATATACAACCGCGAGTATTTTCAAATTCATTTACATGCCCACATTGTGGAGCAATAGCAAAACAAGATTGGTGGTCCAAACGATGGTTTGGCGATAGCACAAGTAACAGAGATCACAACCCGATAAGAGTTGGAACATGCCATCATTGTCAAAAAAATACCTTATGGATTGAAGATAAAATGTATTTTCCCGATACTGGAAATGCTCCATTTCCAAATCCAGAAATGCCAGAATCGGTAATAAAACTTTATTCTGAAGCTTCTGCTATAAGTTCGAAGTCACCGCGTGGTGCAGCAGCATTGTTAAGGCTTTCAATTCAGATTTTATGTCAAGAACTTGGTGAGCCTGGAAAGAATATTAATACAGATGTTGGGAATCTTGTAACAAAAGGACTTCCAGTTATTGTGCAACAATCACTTGACATTGTAAGGGTGACAGGAAACGATGCTGTTCATCCTGGACAAATAGACACAGACAATCCTGAAACAGTAGGGCAATTGTTTGATTTAGTCAATATAATAATTGAATACATGATTGCTCTACCCAAAAAAGTAAGTGGCATTTATGGCGGACTACCTTCAGACAAAGTTAAAGGCATAAATGATAGAGACAGAAAATAAGCAACTTGATTGGATCACCTAGTTGTACTTAGTCCATATTTATTAATTTATGATATAATTTTAATTCAGATTTTTACCATTTTCGCTATCGTTCGTGTCTCACGAACGATAAAATTATAATTTTCTCCACCAAATCTAAAAATTATTTCTCTAATCCCAATTCAAACTATAACTGGGTGCGGCTGGCGTCCACGAGCAGTGCGAACTGAAATTTTATCGGCCCGAGAGGCGTTGGCATGTGCGCCAAATAAAATTTCAGTTGGTGCTCGTGGTGTGCTTTTCTTTGGTTCTTTCTTTTGCACAAGCAAAAGAAACGAACGAAAAAATCTTGTTAAATCAAAGTTCCACGACTCAAATGCCCATTCCACTACTTTTGCCGAAGCAAAATAGAAAGTTGTCCGTATTGTAATATGAACCTTCATTTAGTAGCATATCCCGAAATGTTAGCAGGAGATATTGAAATGATACAAGCCTGCCGCAGGGAGCATAATACACTTTACGGTGTAATAGATGCACATTTCACATTAGTTTTCTCCGTGCCTGATATGCCACAGAAAGATTTTACAGCAGAAGTTAAAAAACAAGTTGAAGGGGCAAAGGCGATAGATTTCTGCCTGCGTTCAGTTATAATCAATAAAGATGCTTTCAGCGATTATTTTGATGCCTTCCTCGTTCCTGATGAAGGATTCAGCAGCATAGTAAAACTGCATGATAAGTTATATAGTGATAAACTGGCTTACCAACATAGGGCCGACATCAGTTATATCCCTCATATCAGTGTCGCAAACTCCAGGGATGTTTGGCTTATCAAAAAACTGGCGGATGAATGGAATGCCCGGAATTTTAATATGCAGGGGAGGATAACTTCGCTGGATATTATCAACTATGAGAACAGAGTGATCACAACTCTGGAAAAGATAACTTTGCGGTAGGAGAAATCAATTGCGCTATCCTCCCGTTTCACGAACGATCAGGTTATAATTTCCTCCACCAATTCTCAAACTATTACTCGGTACTCGTGGTGTGTTTTTCTTTGGAGCCATCACACAACCTGTCTCAAAAGCCCACCGGGCTTTTGTCCTTCTTTTGCACAAGCAAAAGAAACGAACAAAAGATTGATTAAAATAACTTTTCCAGCACCCCCTTGCGCTTCACAATGTTCTTATAATCCCATTGAATTTTTTTTGCTTTGGTGCACCAACGTTTTAAGTCTTTCAACTTAATTTCCTCCGCTGAATTATAAATAACCGAGGCATCCTTAAATTTTCCTGTACCGGGCTTCAATACTTCTTCGTCAAAACTCATCCCGCTCCAGAACATTAAACGTATCCCGGCTTTTTGTTTGCTGTAGCCCACAACCGGGTTCCCGTTCAAAAACCAAACCGGGTGTGCATGCCATATTTTATTTTCGGCTTCGGGCAGGTTGCTGTTAATTTCCGTGGCTAATAAGTTGCAAATAGCTTTCTCATTAGCCGCCTGTGAATGATTGTATGCGCGTGTATCTTTATTCATATTTTACAACGAAGATATTATTTTCAGTTGATTTAATATTAGCATAAATATCAAAACAATTTCAGCGATTTTGATTTACCAGCTTTTCCATATCATCCAATATTTCCTTCCATGCTTTCTGCTTGGCTGCTGCCGCAGATGCATCCATGATGCTTGAGTGGTGAAGTGTTAAAAGACATTTTCCATCAGCTTTACTTAAAGATATTTCGACAAGGGTTTTAATTTCTTTTGGCCGTTGAAACCCTTCAACATTCCATTCCATAATTATTTTATCTTCTGTAACAAGAATAAATTGACCGAAAATGTTTCCCCTGTTATTAAATGTCAGATGAAAAGGTTGCCTGGTTTCAAAGTGAACCTGAACTTCGTCAGCGCCTGTGAGTTTAAATACCGTTTTATCTTTAAATAAATTATAAATGACTTTTTTATCTGCATTATAAAATTTTTCAAGGAAAACAGAATGTGTTTTGCTGTTTGTCATAAATAATTGCCAGGTGTTGAGTCAAAGATAACCTTTCATTTTCCAAATAAACATTTTTTATTCCCGCTTACATGGGAATAAATCACCTTTACTCATTACCTCTTGCATTTACATTGAAGCTAAATTATTTTTGGAAGTATGAAGATTAAAAAATCATCCCCTCAATAAAAACACTAAATCCCCTAAATTTGACAAGGCTGTTCCGTAACCCCGGGAACAGCCTCTTTTTTATATTTAAAAATTGGTTTACGCGTGCCATTTTTTAGATATAGGTCAGGTTCAGCCTTAGCAGACATTTTTTACTGAAATTACCTTCGGTTTGAGAAAAATCATGCAGGTTTATTCGCTTTTGATTATTAATATGTTAAGGTACTCATCAACCATACGGATTTTTTTAAAAGAGGAAAAGCGTATCTCAAAAAAATCACGTAGGTTTGCGGGCTTAAAAATTTTTATCTTATCTAAATCAGAATTTCATGCAAAGTAAAGGAGCAATTAAGTTATTGGCTATCCTGTTCGCGGTCGTATGCATTTACCAGCTTTCATTCACGCTTGTGACCCGAATGGCTGAAAATAAAGCATTGGAGAAAACAGGTGGCGATGCAAAACTGTACCAGTCATACCTGGACAGCATACAGACAGTAGGAATTTATAACCTCGGAGTAAAAAATTATACTTACCAGGAATGTAAAGAACGTGAAATCAATCTTGGCCTTGACTTAAAAGGAGGCATGAATGTGACTCTTGAAGTTTCGGTTATTGATCTCATTAAAAGCATGGCCAATAACAGTACGGACCCTACATTCCTGAAAGCTTTGGAATCTGCACAGCAAATGCAGAGAAGCAGCCAGGAAGACTTCGTGACTTTGTTTGGAAGGGCATTTACACAAATTGATCCCAATGCAAAGCTTGCAGCGGTATTTAACACCATTGATCTTCAGGACCGCATCAATTTTAATTCAACCAATGCGGATGTGGTCAAAGTAATAAAGTCAGAAGCAGATGCTGCGATAAGCAGGACGTTCAATATTTTAAGAACACGTATTGATAAATTCGGGGTATCACAACCCAGCATTCAGCAACTGGGATCGGGAAGAATCCTTGTGGAATTACCCGGTGTAAAAGAACCCGAGCGTGTGCGAAAATTATTACAGGGTACCGCCAAGCTGGAATTCTGGGAAACGTATGACAATGCTGAAATTTTTAATTACCTCAGCCAGATAAACGATCTTCTTAAAGAAAAAAGGGATACAACAGCTGCATCCAAAGATAGTTTAACATCAAAGGCTGATTCAACCATTACGCGCGATTCTACATCGCTGGCAGCAAATGATTCGGGTGCAAAAAAACCTTCGCTGATAGAAAAGATTGAAAAAGGCGATACATCTGCCGAAGCCAAAGGTGACACATCTGCCGAAGCACAGTTCGCAAAATTTTCAAAAGAGAATCCTTTGTTTGCAATACTCAGTCCAGCCATTTTTCAGAATGCCAACAATCAGAGTGAATATCGTAAGGGACCGGTGGTCGGATATGCTTTGATTAAGGATACCTCTAAGGTGAATGCTATTCTTGCAATGCAAAAAGTGAAGGGTCTTTTGCCGAAAGAGCTTAAGTTGTTATGGAATGTAAAACCTCCGACAAAAGAATCAAAAGCATTAGAGCTTGTTGCAATAAAAGTTACTTCGCGTGATGGCAAAGCTCCATTGGATGGTGCTGCTATCTCTGATGCCCGCCAGGATTTCGGGCAGTTTGGCGGAAAGCCCGAAATTACCATGAACATGAATCCTGAAGGAGCAAAGACATGGAAACGGCTTACGGGAGAAAATGTTGGAAAAGCGGTTGCAATTGTGCTGGATGATTATGTGTATTCATTCCCGACTGTGCAGGGTGAAATTGCCGGAGGCAGATCTTCCATTACAGGAAATTTTGAAATCAATGAAGCAAAAGATCTGGCAAATATTCTTAAAGCCGGAAAGTTACCTGCTCCTGCCCGTATTATTTCAGAAGCGGTTGTGGGACCATCCCTTGGCCAGGAAGCCATCCATTCGGGATTGCTTTCATTTGTAATTGCGCTTATCCTTGTTCTTGTTTTTATGGTGCTTTATTATAACAGCGCAGGATTTGTTGCTGATGTGGCTTTGTTTGCAAACGTATTTTTTGTCCTCGGAGTACTTGCATCTTTAGGCGCTGTGCTTACTCTTCCGGGTATTGCTGGTATTGTGCTCACTATCGGCATGTCAGTGGATGCCAACATTCTTATTTTTGAAAGGATCAGGGAGGAATTAACGCTTGGAAAAGGCATCCGCCTTGCTATTTCTGATGGATTTAAACATGCCTTCTCTTCCATCATTGACTCCAACCTCACCACATTGATCCTGGGTATTATCCTTTATATTTTCGGAAACGGACCTATCCAGGGTTTTGCTACCACCCTGATCATTGGAATTCTTACTTCACTTTTCTGCGCAATATTCATCACCCGTTTGATTTTTGAATGGCAGTTAGAAAAAAATAAGGAACCTAAATTCTGGAACAGCGTCACCAAAGGCGCATTCAAAAATATCCATTTCAACTTCGTTGGAAAACGCAGGCTCTATTATATGTTCTCCGGTCTTATCATTGCTGCAGGTATTGCCGCTGTGGTAATAAAAGGATTAAACTTTGGTGTTGATTTCAGCGGAGGGAGAACCTTTGTTGTGCGTTTTGAGAAACCTGTTGTAACGGTTGATGTGATTGATGCTTTGAAAGGCCCTTTCGGAAAATCTCCTGAAGTAAAAACGTTCGGGCCCAGCAACCAGGTAAAAATTACCACCAATTATCTTATTGAAGATGCCAGCTCTGATGCGGAACAAAAAGTAAAGGATAAGCTGTCGGAAGGATTAAAAACGCTGGGTGCAGGTAACCATGAAGTGATGAGCTCCCAGAAGGTGGGGCCAACAATTGCCGATGATATTAAAACATCCTCGGTATGGGCAATACTGATTTCATGTGCGCTGATGTTTCTCTATATCTTTATCCGTTTCCGCAGGTGGCAGTATGGATTGGGGGCTGTGGTGTCTTTATTCCATGATGCACTGGTGGTGCTTTCCTTGTTTACTATTTTTAACGGCATTCTGCCTTTCTCTCTCGAAATTGACCAGCATTTTATTGCGGCTATACTCACCGTTATGGGCTATTCAATGACAGATACCGTTGTGGTGTTTGACCGTATCCGCGAGTTTGTGGGTGTCCATCATCATGCAACGGATGAAAAGAAGGTGATTAACGATGCATTGAATGCTACCCTGAGCCGAACTATCAATACCTCGCTTACAATATTCTTTGTACTGCTTGCTATATTTATTTTTGGCGGTGAAGTTATCCGCGGGTTTACTTTTGCGCTGTTAATCGGAATTGTGATTGGTACGTATTCTTCCATTTGTATTGCCACTCCTATTGTGATTGATTTTGCTTCTAAGAAAAGCAAAGAGCTAAAGAAATAATTTTAGTTCTTCATTTGCCATAAAAATAAACGGGACTGAAAATTTTCAGCCCCGTTTATTTTTATTTTCTAAACTCCCGATTCTAAAACAACGTATAAATAAATGGTGAACTACCACCCACCACGAGTAAAATTCCAACCAGCAACAACACAATTACCATAGGAGCAAGCCACCATTTCTTTCTGCTCTTTAAAAAATTCCAAAGATCGCGGAGGAGTTCCATTTTCTTACAGTTGATAAAATAAAAACAGGTCAGTCAGCCAAAACGGCATCACCAACTAATTGGCGTACTGCATTCATAATTGCGATTGTATCAAAATCACATTCGCGATATAACTCTTTTTGCTCACCGTGCTCGATAAAACGGTCAGGAATGCCGAGACGCTTAACGCGTCCCTGGAATCCGTTATCCACCATAAATTCTGCGACAGCGCTGCCGAAGCCGCCCTGCATGGCTGCATCTTCGACCGTAATTATTTTTTTATAATGTGTAAATACTTCGTGCAGCAACTCCGCATCTAAAGGTTTTACAAAGCGCATATCATAGTGTGCCGGGTAAAATCCTTCTTTTGATAATTGATTGCAGGCTTCCACAGCGAAATTTCCCGGATGACCTATGGTGAGTATGGCCACCTCTTCGCCATCTCTTATTTTTCTTCCCTGCCCGATTGGAATTTCCATAAAAGGTTTTCTCCAGTCAACCATCACACCGTTTCCTCTCGGGTAACGGATAGAAAACGGCCCCGTGTTTTTCAATTGAGCCGTGAACATAAGATTGCGAAGTTCTTCTTCATTCATGGGTGCGGTCACAATCATATTGGGCAAACATCTCAGGTATGCATAATCAAATGCCCCGTGATGGGTAGGTCCGTCAGCTCCGGCAAGACCGCCACGGTCAAGACAGAAAACAACATGCAAATTTTGCAGGGCAACGTCATGGACCACCTGGTCGTAACCACGCTGCATAAACGAAGAATAGATATTGCAAAAGGGAATCATTCCCTGTGTGGAAAGCCCCGCGGAAAAAGTCACTGCATGCTGCTCTGCTATTCCAACGTCAAAAGCCCGGTCCGGCATAGCTTTCATCATGATAGAAAGAGAACAACCGGAAGGCATGGCCGGGGTTATACCCACAATTTTCGGATTTTTTTCAGCTAACTCTACAATGGTATGACCGAAAACATCCTGGTACTTGGGTGGAGTAGGCGCGTTATTCTTCGGTTTATGAATCTCACCTGTAATTTTATCAAACAAACCGGGTGCATGCCATTTGGTCTGATCTTTTTCAGCCAGTTCGTATCCTTTTCCCTTAACTGTAATGCAATGCAAAATTTTAGGGCCGGGAATTTTTTTCAGATCTTTCAATACATTTACAAGGTGATCCACATTGTGCCCGTCAATGGGGCCAAAATACCGGAAGCGCAATGATTCGAAAAGATTACTTTGCTTTAATAAAGCTGATTTCAAACCTGTTTCCATTTTGGAAATGATGGCCTGAGCATTAGGCCCGAATTTGCTGATCTTCCCGAGAATATTCCATACTTCGTCTTTTACTTTGTTATAAGTACGGGAAGTGGCTATGTCTGTGAGGTATTCTTTTAAGGCACCGACATTGGGATCAATACTCATGCAGTTGTCATTGAGAATGACAATGAGGTTGGAGTTTTCGACCCCGGCATGGTTCAATGCTTCAAAAGCAAGCCCGGCTGTCATGGCGCCATCGCCAATAACTGCAATGTGCTGGCGTTCTTTTTCTCCTTTCAGGCGCGAAGCCACTGCCATTCCAAGCGCTGCAGATATGGAAGTGGATGAGTGGCCCACACCAAATGTATCATATTCACTTTCCGTGCGCTTTGGAAAGCCACTAATGCCCTTATATATTCGGTTGGTATGAAAAACATTTCTTCTGCCGGTTAAAATTTTATGTCCGTAAGCCTGGTGGCCAACGTCCCATACCAGCTGATCAAAAGGTGTTTTAAAAACATAATGTAACGCCACTGTTAATTCAACCACTCCGAGGCTTGCCCCGAAATGACCGCCATTAACTGAAACGATGTGAATTATGTAATCGCGCAATTCATCACAAACCTGTTTAAGCTCATTTTTTTTGAGCTTACGCAAATCCTCGGGATAATTGATTTTGGAAAGTAATTTACCGGGTTTAAATTCCATTAATGAGTTGTGCCTGTACGATAACAAAATTACGGTTTTTTTATTTTGTTCTTACATAAAAATAGTTTTTGTTTTGCTGGATATTTGAGAGGCTGTTTAAATTTCCAATAAAAGCGTTCCGGTTTCGTGGCTGAAGCCTTGTCCATATGGCATTTTAAAACCCCGCCCTTAAGGCCGGGGGTAATTGAAATTACCTCCCAGGGGCCTTAGCCATCATAATTATTTCACCGATAATTAAATTTGAATAATTTCTAAGTAATGCTTTTTACGGATTCTAAAACCGGGAATCAAGTTTTCTTATTAAAAACGTAACCTTAAGAAACTATTTTCGTTAAATTAAAAGTCTGGCGAAATGAACGGCAGATTTAAAGTAAAAGAGAACACCACAACAATTAATGTCCCTGCCTTAGCATACATATTCATTTTTCAGCATGAAAAAACCCCTGTAGAAATACAGGGGTTTTTATTTTAGGCCCCACCTAACTCCCCGAAGGGGAGGGACGGCTGACGCACGTGTGCTTGTTTCTTCAAACCGGGGTTGTCCTTTGGGATTACTCTCTGCCTTAAGCGGAAGGTCAGGTGGGGCTTTAGTTATAAATATGCACGGAGCTTCCATCATAATAAGTCTGGTATTGAATCATCTGCTGGGAAGCAGGCCCTTTTGTAACTGTGCCATATACGAGGTTAAACTGTGAGCCGCAACATGAATCCACTACGGTGAGCCCGGAAGATAATACCTGCAGAATAGAACAGCCTTCATTGGGGTCGTAAGTGCATTGCCTGTCATAGGCTGCAAATTCATTGGTGGACCGCCTGTAAATGATAAGCCCCTTCGCTCCTCCCTGATGATAAATCCAACCACCAACGGCATTGAGCTGAACAGAAGAAGGTTCGCTGAGATAAATATAGGTATCCACATAGGTTCCCTGAACGGTATTCTCTTCTTTACAGGAATAAAAAAAGAAAAAAAGAAAAATGATTTTTAAAAAAGACTGGATTTTCATTGCGCAAAGATAAATTAAGAATGATTAGCCGGTGATGAATGGATGGCAAGCCGCTGTTCAGTATTTATCATTTTGGATTGCCGCCCCATACGAAGAGCCTGAATTTATTAAAATCCTCCGTTCGCAGATCGGAAGAAGCGTATAAAATAAAAGGTTCCTGCGGATTTACAAAAACGTTTTTGCCGCTGAGTGTTTTCAAACTGATCCTGTTATCATTTTCTTCAAGGAGATGGAAAATAAATTTTTCATAAAAGCCTGCCATGCCTGCATCTGCCATAATTACCCCGTTGAGATTGTTTTTTACCGAAAGATATTTTCCCATATAAGATTGCAAAGCAACCGTGTCTCCATCAAAATGGATAAGATGAAATAAATTGCTTGTGTTGTATGCTGTTTTCGGGCAGGACAGCAACCCATTCCGGTTTTCGTTTACTGAAAGAAAATTCAGATTATAACCTCTCATGTAAATTAATTCATCCGGAGTGATCGTATCAAAATATTTTTTTGTGCATTCGATTTGCGGCAATCCTTTTTTACGCCTTTCCCAATCGTACTGGCTGAGCAAATCGTACCATTCAAGACTTGTTTTTGTCTGAAAAAAACCTTTAAAATATGCCTTGCGCGTCATGTAATCAAAATGAATCAACCCATTTTTGTATTGCCACGCCTGGAACAAATTGAGTGAGATAAAAAGAAAAATTACGGTGAACATACCCGCTGAATAAATTTTTTTCTTTGTTAGAACAAAACCGAAAAAGGCTGTCATCGGGAAGCTTAAAAGGCTGTAGGAATCAATCATTGGCCGCATACCGAAACAAAACCCGTAACTCCATGCCCACCAGGAGGAAAAAATATATATGGTAATTAAAGTTGAAACCAGTGTTGAATAAAAAACAGCACGGCTCTTTTTGTATAATGGAATAAAACCCAGTACTGCAAAAATCATTATGGGTGTATAAACAAGCCAGCCTTTTCTGAAACTAACCAGGAACGAAATGATTTCTGATTGGTTAAAAACAAAATGTTCATCAATGTAAGCGTCAAAAAACCAGTGCCCGGTTATATATTTCCAGTAGAAAAGCTGGAGCGATAAAAACAGGAATGCAATAATAACCCCAACGAGAATAGTTCTGAAATTATTTTTACAATGAATTAAAAAATTTTTTATGCCTTGTTTGCTTATTATTCCATAAATTAAAAAATAAAGGAGGAGAGTAATAGCGAGAGGCCTGATGAGCAAAATGATGCCGAATGCGGCAGAAAAAATGATCAAGTATTTTTTCCGGCTTTTTTCTATCCAGTTGAAAAAAGTATACATACAAATGCACAAAAGCGAAAAGCCAATTCCATGAGTCATCAGTCCTTCGTACGTCAGGTAGTAAAGCAGATTAGTTCCGATACCAACAGAAATAAGGGTTAATGCAACTGCTTTGTCAGAAAAAAAACGGAGGAGAATTTTTTTGAGATAGTGCAGCCCGGTAAAAAAATAAAGCAGCACACCTATGCTTAATACATTCTGATAAACCATCGAATAGCCATCCGCGGCAAATCCGAATAAATAAGCTGCGAGGTGCCCTAATAAAAAAAAGGGGAGCAAAGCAACGCTTAACCCCATTGTATGTTTTATCAGGCGGTTTCCGTTTTCTATTTTGTAACACCAGATTTTATCAGCAAAAAAAGCCGGGTTTTGATCAATGTAATTTAATTTGAGATCATGGTAAATGAAAGTCGAGGGCAGGTAAGTATAGTAACTCGGAACGTCAATGACCACACGGTTTAGCCTCCATAAATCAAAGGAGAAAAAAATAGCGATGATACATGCGGCAATAAAGACCATGGCTTTGTTGCTGTATGATTTCAGGAAGAAGCTTTTAAACATTCAGATGTACCCGATGGTTGGTTGGAATTCCGTCCAAACCAAAAATAGCTTAAAATGTTATTTGCATAATTTTGCTTTAGCAATTATGAGAAAGTTATTTTTAGCAGCATGCATTTTTTTTTCATGTGCTGCGTGTCATAACAAAGAAAAACAAGAAAGCAAAAATTTATTTGGTTTCAGGCTGAATTCAATTGATCAATCGCAGTATGATTTTGCAGGGATAAAAAAAAATAAAGCTTCAGTTTTTATTTTCCTGGCTCCTGATTGCCCGCTTTCGCAGAATTATTCGTTAACACTAAATACGCTCGCTGATAAATTTAAAGAGGACACAGTTTTTTTTTATGGGATTATCGCAGGGAAAAATTTTGAAAAAAAAGAAGTGGAAGATTTCGTTAATAAGTTTAAGATAAAGATTCCCGTACTCCTGGATGAGGAGTTAAATTTGGCAGCTTATTTTGATGCATCCAAAACTCCCGAAGTATTTGTGGCAAATTCAGAAGGTATAATTTTATACAAAGGCGCAATTGATGACTGGGCAATTGATTTAGGTCAACATCGTTCGGTCATTACACAGCACTATCTTGAGGATGCATTAAAAAATTTTGTCAGCGATAAGGAAATCCCGGTAAAGGAAACCAAAGCCGTTGGTTGCTTTATTGAAAGAAATTTATAAATGATCATTCGTAAAAAATATTTTATAAATACTCCCGCACTTCTTACGGGATTCATTGGAATTTTATTTTTTCAAAGCTGCGATCATAAAAATACAATTAAGAAAAATCCAACGTTCACGGAAGATATTGCCCCGATAATTTTTAAAAATTGCTCTCCCTGCCATCACCCCGGTGAAGCAGGGCCATTTCCATTACTGACGTACCAGGATGTTTTAAAAAAAGCAAAAACTATTATGCAAGTCACGCAGGCGCGATATATGCCGCCCTGGCCTGCGGATGCTTCTTATACACATTTCATAGGTGAACGTGTTTTGACGGATGATGAAATAGAAACGATAAAAACATGGGTCGAAAACAATTGTACACCGGGAAACACAGCCGCTCTTCCGCCCCGGCCTGAATTTCCGGAAGGGTCTATGCTCGGGAAACCCGACCTGGTTGTAAAAATGCAGGAGCCTTATCTGATCAAAGGCGATAATAAGGATAGGTTTATGGTGATTAAAATCCCGTATGAAATCCCGCACGATACTTTTATCCGTGCCATCGAGTTTGTCCCCGGCAACAGGCAATTGCTGCATCACATGAACGGCCACCTTATCGGCTATGAAGATGATAAGAAGAAAAATATTTTTGAAGGCCCTGATATTGTTAACCGTGACTCTGCGGGAACGTTAGATGCAAGTTATAAAGCAATTAACCTGCTGAATGATGACGGAAGCTATCCTGTATTAACTCCATCCATTTCAAATTTTTTACCGGGGGTTGAGCCCGTAGTTTATCCCGATGGCATCGGCACATGGAAATTAAAAAAGAAGGGTGCGTTCCTGATGCGCGATAATCATTATGGCCCTTCAGCAGTGGATGCGCAGGATCAATCTTATTTCAATGTTTTTTTTACCGACAAGCCTCCGCTTCGACCAACCATGGAAACACAATTAGGGACGCTGGGCATTTCAGATATTGTTCCGCCACTTGTAATTCCGGCAGATTCAATAAAAACATTTACTACAAGAGCCGTCATACAAAATGATATTTCTCTCATCACAATTAATCCGCACATGCATTTGCTGGGCAAATCTTTTTGGGCTTATGCCGTAAAGCCTGGTGGAGATACAATTCGCCTGATCAGGATTCCGAAATGGGATTTCAGATGGCAGTATTTTTATACTTTTCCGAAGATGTTGAAAATTCCAAAAGGAACGACTATAACGGTTATTGGTGTTTTTGATAATACCGTTAACAATCCGAACAATCCGTTTTTTCCGCCAAGAGAAATAACAGGAAAAAACGGAAGCATGAAAACTACGGATGAAATGTTTCAATTTATTATGACCTTTCTGCCTTACGAGCCGGGAGACGAAAATATTAGTTTGGAAGGGAAGGTGGGGAAGGGTAGTAAGAAATCGGTTATCAGTGAGCAGTGAACAGCGGGCAGTAATCAGTAATCGGCATTGAGAAGAGGCTGGAAATAATAATCATTAACAATCGTTATGTAATATTTAACAAATAATTCATGCTATTGCAAGTTAAAAGAAATAAATTTGTTCTATGAAAAAAGTTTTGAATTCCGTCAAAAGAATTTTCTTGTTATTATTACTCATAGTGCCCCTTATTTTGTCTGCGCAGGATAACTCAAAACCAACCAGGGCGCAGAGGAAAGCGGAGAAGAAAAAACAACAGAAAATAGAAAAGGATCGCAAAGCGGATTTAAAAGCAAAAAAGTTTCATTATAAAATACAGGATAAAGCTACCCGCAAACGGATGAAAAAACACCGGAGGCATGTGGATGAGCATGCTCCTTATTGATTTAAACTTCAGCGTAGGATTTTAAATCTACCGGCACCACCTGCGTTACCCCCATTTCCGCCATTGTAATCCCGTACATCAGGTCAGTAGCAGCCATCGTTTTTTTGTTATGCGTAATAATGATGAATTGAGATTGTCCTGAAAATTTGCGGATGATACGGTTGAATTTATCAATGTTATTATCGTCAAGCGGAGCATCCACCTCATCAAAAATACAGAACGGTGATGGCTTCAATAAATAAATCCCGAACAGCAGGGCGGTTGCCGTAAGAGTTTTTTCCCCGCCCGACAATTGGTGAATAGAGAGCGGACGTTTCCCTTTTGGCTGAGCAATGATCTGGATATCCGATTCAAGAGGATTGTTAGGATCCATCAGCAGCAAATCGCAATTATCCTCTTCTGAAAACAAAGACCGGAAAACGGCAATGAAATTTTCACGGATGCTGTTGTATGCTTCATTAAATTTTTCGCGGGCTGTCAGATCAATTTCGGCAATTGTTTGCAGCAGAGATGCCTTTGCACTGGCAAGATCCTCTTTTTCTTTTACAATGAAATCATGACGTTCCTTTACTTCATTAAATGATTCCAGCGCGAGCGGATTAATGGGGCCAAACTGTTCAATCTGAATTTTTATTTTCTCGTTTCGCTGGCGCAATTCATCATAATTAATTGTTGCATCTTCCGGTTCTTTTAATTCATCCGGGTTAGCATTGAATTCTATAAGGATTCGTTCTTTAACTGAATTCATTTTCAGCTTCACTTCGTTTACCTCATCATGAATAGATTGAATGATGCTGTCAGCCTGCTCTTTTTGTTTTCGAAGATCATGGATATTTTTTTCTTCTTTATCAATATCACCTTTTGATTTGTAGTAATCATCTTCCTGCTCATTTAAAGTAACCTCAAAGGCCTGTTTGTCCTGGATAAGCGACTGTAATCCCGCAGTTGAAATTTCGAGGGTTGAATTTAGTTCAGTCAGTTGCGTGTGGATAGCTTCAAGATCGGCAGCATTTTGAGATTTGGTCTTTGCAATGCCCGCGATTTGTGTGTTCTTGAATCCTATTTCACGGGCCAGGTTTTGTATTTTATTCTGCAGCTGAAGATTTGAAATATTCGCCTGGTTGTAAAGATTATTTTTTTCGTTCAAAAGGTTTTGAAGTTCATTCGAATGCTCCTGTTTTGATCGTTGCTGTTCCGTCAGCAGATCGAGCTTTGCTTTTAATTCAGTAATGTTTACAATGTTTTCATCATCCTGCTCATTGGACTCGAATAATTTTTTTAATTGCTCTTCAAGCGTCAAAATTGATTTATTCAGTTGCTCGTTTCCCGATAAAAGAAATTCTTTATTGCTTAAAGAGGCATTCACCGAATTATTCAGGACATTCAGCTCACTTTCATTTTCTGAAATTGTTGAATTCAATTTCTGCAATTCGGCTTTTAATTCAGCACACAGCTTTTCATTTTGCGTCAACGCATTTTTCAGGTTTGAAATTTCCACCTGGTGCGATTTGATCTGGTCTGAAAGCTTTTCAAGGTTTTTAATTTTTCCTGTTCTCTTACCATCAAACAATCCGACAGAACCACCGCCAATGGCATATTTCTGTCTTAAAAAATTTCCTCCTTTGGACAACAGTACAAAAGAATGCAGGTTAGGGCTGTCAAAATTTTTGATCGCTTCGTCATCATTCAAAATAAAAACATGGCCTAATAATAAATTAAATAATTTTTTATATTGAGAATCATATTCAATAATTTCCAGCACGGGTATGCACCCATCAATGGATTCAGGTTTTTTTGTTTCAAATTTCTTCAGCAAATCGAGAATAAAAAAATTGGCTCTTCCTTTTGCCGATGAGCTCAGCATGCGCAATGCTTCCCATGCTTCGTCTTTATCATTTACAACAAAATGGTTAAGGAACGGTTCCAGGTAATTTTCTATTGCAATTTTATATTCATCCTTGCAGGAAATCAATTCAGCGACAAGAGGGGCTTTGCGGAATTTATCATTTGATTTTTTCAGAAATTTAATGGACTCAGGATATCCTTCCATTTGCTCCACCAAATTTTTTGTCAGCTCGTACTCGTTCGTCTTTGCATCAGCCCTGCGGGTTTCTTCAGTGATTTTATCCTTTAATTCTCTTTGAATGGATTCTTCGGCTGCGATTCGATTTTCAACAAAGCTTTTTTTACCGGTTAAGTCATGTAATGAACTTTCTAACTTTTTTTTCGCAGGAATCAACTTTGAGCTTTCTGCATCAATGGAAATTACTTTTTGCTCATTGCCTGTTACCTGCTCACGTATCCTTGTAATTTCCTCATTTAATGAAGCCGATTTTGTTTGTTTGATTGCAGTTTTAGTTTCGAAATCATTTACATTTTGCTTAATCCGGAAGAGTTCCCTGTTAAGCTCATTTATTTCCCGCAGGGAATTTTCAAATTCCTTTTTATACCTTTCTGTTTCTTCTTTCAGTTCGGCTAACTGTAATCCTGTCAGCTCCAGCTTTGCCTGTTCCGCAAGACGGTCGGCAGCTAACCCTTCGATAAGTTCATTGATCTCGACAAGATTTTTTTCGCCTGTTTCGTTTTGTGCATGAATCTGATTTTCCTTTTGCTGCAAATAGGAAATTTTTTCCTTTTTCAACCGCTCTTCGCTTTCCAGCTTATTGATCTCAACTATTTTTTCATTTAAAATTTTTTGTGAAACAGATAATGCCTTCTCTTTATTCAGGCAATCTGCTTTGAGTTTTTCAAGCGCGGCTTCAAGGGTGGTGGTTTTAACATTGAGCCCGATTTTGTCATCTTTCAATAATTGCTCTTTCTTTTCAAATTCGGAAAGCGTAACATTATAAGATTTAATATGATGGACGGATAACAATAACCCGGACGATTTATATTCCTCCTTCAGCTTATAAAACCGTGTTGTCTTTTTAGCCTGCGCTTCAAGCTGCTTCATGCTCTTTTCAATTTCGAAAAGCAGATCATTCACACGATTGAGGTCCGCATCTGTTTCTTCCAGTTTGAGTAGGGTCTGTTTTTTTCTTATTTTATATTTGGAAATTCCGGCTGCTTCTTCAAGAAGAATTTTAACGGTGCTGTTTTTATCATTGAGAATTTCGTCAATCATTTTCAGCTCGATGATAGAATAAGAATCGGGCCCTATCCCTGTATCCAGAAAAATGTCCGTAATATCTTTCAGCCTGCAATGAACCCCATTTAAATAATATTCACTTTCCCCGCTTCTGAACAATTTGCGGGTAATGCTGATGGAAGAATATTCAACAGGAAGAATATTTTTTGTATTTTCAAAACTGAGTGTTACTTCAGCGAGGCTGGCGGGTTTGCGTGTTTTGGTTCCGTTGAAAATAATGTTTTCCATTTTTTCCGAACGGAGCATCCTGGTTTTTTGCTCACCCAAAACCCAGCGCATGGCATCCACCACATTTGATTTTCCGGAACCGTTGGGCCCGACAATCGAGGTTGTGCCTTCATCAAAATGAATAATCACTCTGTCTCCAAAGCTCTTAAAGCCTTTTATTTCCAAAGAAGTTAAACGCATATGTGCTTTTTCAATTTTATAGATCCGTTAAAGTGCAAAAGTAAATGTTAAAACAAATACCTGTTTTGCATTTACAGTTTTGTTGAAATCTTTTTAAGAGAAACAAATGAATTTAAAAAATCTACTCTGCAAAACGCTTAGACCTGTATATTTATGTAAATATTTTTCAACATCCATTATTTTTTTTCGCAGAAATATCTATAAGGCGCCTGTTTTTTCAAAGTTCAACGTTTAAAAAACATGACGGGTATATTATAGAATTCCTGTTTTTACCTAAAACATTTGAGTAATATTTCGGGGATTAATTTGTTATAAGTTTTTAATAAGGATGTATTATTCATGTTAGACCTGTATACTTATCCGCAATTTTGATTTGTTAGTCTGCTTTTTTTTCAGCTACTTTGACACCGAAATGTAATCAGGAAAATAATTTAAGCTAAACACCAGGCAATTAATTTATCCAAATTGAACATTAATTCTGACAAATTTTTTTGATAAATGGACGATTTTAAAATCATATTTTATATTGCTGTCGCAATCGCATGGGCTATTTATAACAACTACAAAAAAGTGCAGAAAAACCGGCCAAAAACGACTATGCCTCCACAGGCTAAGCCTGTAAGTGTGGTGAAGGAAATAAAAACAGGAGATTATGATTCAGAAATACCGGCCCGGCCAAACCCAATATTTAAAAAACAGGAGCTTAAAAAAGATATCCGCATCTTTCAGAAAAGTCAGCAGGCTAAACCGGTTTTAAAAGATGAAATAAAAAAGAAAACTACTGCCCCTGTTCCTTTTTTAAAAACAGATGCATTTCATCCGGCAGCTTCCGAAAAGGAAATTATTATAGCAACTGCCCCCGTAAAAGAAATTATTGAAGACGATTTGTTTGAGTTTAAAAAAATAGATATCCGCACTGCAATTATTTATTCTGAAATCCTGAAAAGGCCATATGTTTAAGGAGCCGAAAAGATTGATTACGTAAATTTTATGTAAAAAATAAAATTAAATTTGGAAATTAGATTTTATTCTTCATACTTTTACGCACCTGAAAATAGCTTATTTAAACATACTCTAAAATTAACATTATGATGAGAAAAATTTACCTCACATTCATTCTAAGTACGATATGTGGTTTTGCGGTGATGGCCCAGTCCAGTGGTTCAATTCAAGGAAAAATTGTAGACAAAGCAACGGGAGAATCCCTGCCATTTGCCAGTGTTATAGCAGAATTAAACGGGAACCAGGCTGGCGGTGCCCAAACCGATATTGATGGAAAATTTACAATCAAACCCTTAACGCCCGGTAAGTATAATATAAAAGCAACATTTGTAGGATATGGTGCTGCGCAGGTGGAAGGAGTAATTGTTTCTACCGATAAGATCACTTTCCAGGATATAAAATTAACAAAGGGATCTGTTGATATTACAGCGGTTGAAATTACTGAATATTCCATTCCTTTAATTGATAAAGGAAATCCGTCAACACAAAAAACTATTACTGCAGAAGAAATTGTTGCAGCCCCCACCCGCAATGTTAAAACTCTTGCTGCTACCACAGCCGGGGTTTCCCAACGCGATGAGGGAGATGATTTAAATGTAAGGGGATCACGTTCTAATGCAACAGATTACTACGTGGACGGAGTAAAAGTAAGAGGAGGAGTTAATTTACCACAATCCAGCCTGGAACAAATTACAGTTGTAACAGGTGGGGTTCCTGCACAATATGGTGATAATACCGGTGGTCTGATTAACATCACTACTAAAGGCCCCAGTAAGGAATTTGCAGGAGGGATTGAATATGTGACTTCCGAACTCTTTGATAAATACGGTTACAATCTGGCAAGTCTCAATGTATCTGGCCCGATTTGGTCAAAAAGGGACGATAATGGTAAAAAAACCAGGTCTGTGGCTGGTTTCTTTATAGCAGGTGATTACGAGTTTTCAAAAGATAACGATCCTTCAAGAATAGACTTGTATAAAGTAAAAGATGACAAGTTCCAGGAAATAACTGAACATCCGTTACAACTGGATTCTACCGGTCAAAATTATATTCTAAGCTCAGAATTTATCCGGATGAGCGACCTGGAAAAAATTAAGGCCAAAGTAAATACAAAAGCAAAAACATATAGGGTGGATGCAAAAATTACTGTAAGCCCTATTGAAAAAGTTGATGTTGCTATTGGCGGAAATTATTCAAGAGGTGAAAACAATCCGTTTAACTGGAATTTTGAGTTGTTCAATCCGGTTAATAATAGTAATGTTAAAGAAACAGATTGGAATGTTTTTGCAAAGGTTACCCAAAGGTTCGGATCGGGAGCATCTCAAAATGAAAAATCAAGTTCAATTATTAAGAATGCATATTATTCCCTCCAGTTTGATGTATCAAAACATGAAAAAACAACGCAGAGCTCTCTGCATGAAGACAGGTTATTTGATTATGGTTACGTTGGAAAATTTTTCCAGGAAAAAGGACAAAGTTTTGGCCCGGCTGAACAGTGGGCAGTACTGAACGGGGATTCTACTTTTATCGGGCAGATCAATCCCGTTACAGGAGATACCATAAATGTTGCACAAACCGGATTCCCGAACACTCATTACTCATGGGAGCCCGGAAATATTAACCCGCTTGTGGAAAATTATACTGAAACATACTTCAATGCATTTAATGATATTAGTTCCCCCGATGTACTTTCCGCCACTTATTTTATGAATAATGGAAGGCGTCCCCCGCTTACTTATGGTTTATGGTCAACTGCCGGAAGAGTGGCTAATGGATACGTTGTGGAAGATCAAATCCGTTACCGAGCCACCGTTTCGGGTTCGGCAGATATAAAAGACCATGCTTTCATGATAGGCTTTGAATTTGAACAGGATGTTGACAGGGGGTATCAAATTTCACCGGTAGGACTTTGGGGCGTTATGAAAGGGTTAGCTAATTTTTACAATTCGGATGTTGATGTCAATACATCTTATTATTCTAACGATACAGTTTTTCATCCAAGGTACTATAGTAATGCAGGAAATCCACCGGGATTTTTTGAAAATGTCAGAAAAAAAGTCGGCTTAAGTAATATAGATTATGTGGATATTGATTCTTACGATAGGAGCACATACTCTATGAACCTGTTTACTCCGGATGAATTACAACTTTCCGGCCTCTTGTTGAATTATTATGGCTATGATTATACCGGAAAAAAATCTTCGGGCACTCCAACTTTTAAAGATTACTTTTCGAAAAAAGATGAGAGTAAAAATTATACCCGCGAAATAGATGCTTTCCGCCCCGTTTACATGGCAGGCTATATACAGGATAAATTTGCAATCAATGACCTTATCTTTAACGTGGGAGTTCGTGTGGATCGGTTTGATGCCAATCAAAAAATATTAAATGACCAGTATGTTCTGTATGCAACATATAAAGCCGGAGAATTACCTATACCGAACCGCCCGGCAGGGATCGGGGATGATTTTGTAGTGTATGTTAATAATGTCACTATTCCTTCGGTTGACCAGGTGGTGGGGTACAGGGACGGAACAACCTGGTATAATGCAAAAGGTGAGGTAATTGCTGACCCTAAAATTCTGGCTGCAGCTGCCGGAGGAAAAATTGCCCCTTATCTGAGAGATGTAACGTTGGCCAATGCCGGCACTACCAAGGAACAATTTAATCCTGATGAGAGCTTTAAAGACTATGATCCGCAAGTTACAGTTATGCCACGTGTTGCATTCTCGTTTCCAATCTCGGATGAAGCATTGTTTTATGCACACTATGATGTACTTACCCAACGGCCTTCTGCAAATTATCGAAACGATCCAAGCAATTATATGCTCTATGCGACTAATGCGGTAACTACTTTAGATAATCCTGCCTTAAAACCTGAAAGAACTACTGACTATGAAATAGGATTCACTCAAAAATTAAGCAGCAGTTCTGCCCTGTCCATCTCAGCTTTTTATCGTGAACTTAGAAATATGGTCACAAGAATTAACCTTGCTTACGCATTTCCAAATGACTACCAGACTTATGGAAATGTGGATTTTGGGACTGTAAAGGGACTTACTTTTTCGTATGACCTCAGAAGGACTGGTAATGTAAGAATGACTGTGGCATATACTCTTCAGTTTGCTGACGGGACCGGTTCAAGCGAAACGTCATCGGCTAATCTCATCAATAACGGACAACCCAACCTGAGGGCAATTTATCCATTTGATTATGATCAGCGCCATAACCTGAATGTTCAAATTGATTATCGTTATGGTAACGGCAAAAATTACAGTGGACCGGTATGGTTTGGAAAGCAATTCTTCCAGAATACAGGTATTAATCTCCAAATGAATGTGAATTCGGGAGCGCCTTATAGCCGTCAATATGATATTCAAAGCCTGGATTTAACTTCTCAGAATGTAGGGGTAGGAAAGCTTGAAGGTTCTATAAACGGATCAAGGCTACCATGGCAATCAAGGCTAAATGTTAAAGTTGATCGTGACATAGCATTGAAAATCGGAAAAGGCGAAGATAAAAAAAGGTCGTTAAACCTTAACATTTATTTCCAGGTTCAGAATTTACTCAATGCAAAGAATATTATTAAAACCTGGGCATACACAGGCAGGCCTGATGATGACGGATATCTTTCTTCACCAATTGGTATCCAGTACGCAGAAATTCAGCATGATATTGATTCTTATACTGAATTGTATTTGCTGAAGGCAAATGATCCGAGCAATTATAATATACCCAGGAGAATGAATTTGGGAGTCAGGTTGGATTTCTAAAAAAATAAAAAGATTAATTCTGAAAAAAAACAATAATTTTATTAATAAATAAAATCATGAAAAACAAAACAAATATCATTGCATTAGCTGGTGGTATGTTGATTTCAATGAGTGCATTGGCACGCGAAAATGTGACTTCTAATGGTAATAAACAGAAGCACCCGCAACAAAATAAAGTTTCGGCAGTTTGCTCTCAAACAACAGCTGTGAAAGATCTTAATATCAATAATGTCAGGGCAAGGGTGATGGTGGGAGGCGATATGTGGTGGGATCAGGCGGCCGGGGTATCTGAATATGAGGTGCCGAAAGGTTCCTCAAAAACTGCAATGTATGCGGGTTCCATTTGGGTTGGCGGACTTGATGCGGGCGGGAATATAAAAGCAGCCGGGCAAACATACCGGCAGACCAATGCAGCAAATGCTGGTGGAAATGATTACTTTGCCGGCCCTATAGACGTTACTAATTTCTCTATTACCCAGGAAAGATGCAATTATTTTGACAGGCATTGGAAGATCAGGAAAGAAGACGTTTTAAAATATAAAGACGACCCTAATTTTGATGCTTCCACGGCAGATGAAATTGAATCAAAGCAAAACATTTTAAGCTGGCCGGGAAATGGATTACCAAACGAGGATCATCATTTGGCGCCATTTGCCGATTTGAATGGAGACGAAATATATGATCCGCAGGCAGGAGAATACCCCCGTTACCTGATTCCAAGGCCAGACGTTACTCCCCCTTATGATCTTGATTACCCCACTTCATCCGATGCACCAAAGGTGATTTGTAATGATTACTTATTTGGCGATCAGACGATATGGTGGGTGTTTAATGATGTCGGAGGAGTTAAGTATGAAACGGATTGCCCCCCTATTGGTTTGGAAGTTCGCGCTCAGGCTTTTGCTTTCAAAACAAATGATGAAATCAACAATATGACTTTTTATAAATACCAGATAATAAACCGCTCTTCTGCTTCATTCAATCAAACTTATTTTGGGCAATGGGTAGATGCAGATTTGGGATTTTACCAGGATGATTTCGTCAGGTGTAATGTGAAATTGGGAGTTGGATTTACATATAATGCGGACGCTATTGACGACCTTCCTGATGGTTATGGCGCAACCCCGCCTGCCATTGGTGTTGATTTTTTCCAGGGCCCTGTTGCCGATGTTGGAGACACATTGGATAATGACCGGGATGGATGCTTTAATTGTACCTATTTCGTTGATGCTGCAACCGGTGATACCACTATTATACCTGATACACAGTTTCCGGAAGAAATCATCATGTCGAAATTTATGTATTATGATAACAATAATAATCCGGTGAACGGTAATCCGACAGGAGCCGTTGAAATGTATAATTATTTAAGAGGATATTGGAGGACCGGTGACCCCATGACCTGGGGTGGAAATGGTGCTACGGGTGGAACGGATTACTGTGACTTTATGTACCCGGGTTTAACAGATCCTACACATGCCACAGAATGGACTGAAGAAACTGAAATGCATACTGGAGATGACAGGAGAATGCTGCAATCTGCAGGACCTTTTACACTGCTTCCCGGTGCAGTAAATTATATTACTGTGGGTGTTGTTTGGGCAAGAGCAGAATCAGGTGATAATCTTGTGTCAATAGCTGAAGTGGAAAAAGCAGATAAAAAAGCACAGGCTTTATTTGATAATTGCTTTAAAACCCTTGACGGGCCTGATGCACCCAATTTAGTGATACGCGAATTAGATAAAGAATTGATTTTCTCCCTTCAAAACACGAGCAACACACCTTATACAGAACGTTATAGCGTAATTGACCCAACCATTGATGGCTCCTATACCGATGAACAACGAAGTTTTAAATTTCAGGGATACCAGGTGTACCAGTTAAGAACTGCATCGGGTGGAATTGGCGATGTTGTTGCTCACCCTGATGATATCAAATTAGTATTCCAGTGTGACGTTAAAGATGGCATTAACCAAATTATTAATTATACCGCAGCTCCAAACAATGTGTATATTGCAGAAGTGAAAGCAAACGGAGCAAACAAAGGGGTTACACACACGTTTAAAGTGGACAAGGATCTTTTTGCGATTGAGAACCCGGCATTGGTCAATCATAAAAATTATTACTACACCGTCATTGCGTATGCATATAATAATTATAAAACATTTAAGCCGGACAGCGCATTCCTCGGAGGACAATTAACACCCTATCTTGCCGGAAGAAATAATATCAAAGTATATTCAGCGATACCCCACATAATTGATCCTGAAAATGGAGGAACTGTTTTAAATTCCAGCTATGGTGATGCTCCGGGTATAAAGCGTATTGAGGGCCAGGGCAATGGTGGCAACGTGCTTAACTTTACACAATCAACTGTTGATGAAATATTGAATTCTTCAGAACATCGTTCGCTTTATCCTGAATATGTGGCCGGTAAAGGCCCCATTGATATAAAGGTATATGACCCCTTACTGGTAAAGGCAAAGAGCTTTACTAACAAGTTTAATGGAGTTACTGATACATGCAGATGGACGATGATTGAAAATGGTACAGGGATAGCTGTGAGAGAAGATACAACACTTAATCTGACATATGAACAGATATTTTCTACTGATTATAAACAGAAAGGTACTGATGGAAAAGACCTTGTTTTGAACTGGGGAATTTCTGCGAACATTTTTTCGGTGATAGAACCCGGAAAACCGGATGCGTTTAATAATGGCTTTCTTGAAGCAACAATTTCGTACCAGGATAATTCTGCACGCTGGCTCACTTTTCTTGCCAACCTTGCAGGGGATCCTTATGAAAACTGGATAAGAAGTGCAATTCCGGTCGGAAATGTTGATCCCGACAAAGTTTATGAAAATGTTTTAGGCGGAACATGGGCTCCTTTGAAAGTCTGTGCGGTTTCACCTTACCCGACAATCGATTCATTAATGCCTAAACCCCCTTCAACAGTATTGGTTGATCCTCAGATTGGATTATCAGTTGGAGGAGCATCGAGTGTTGCTATTTCCAGTGTTGATATCGTGTTTACAAATGATCAAAGCAAATGGTCCCGTGCTGCTGTAATTGAAATGGGGGCTCATTTGGCTTCAACAAAGGACAGTGCAATAAGGTTTGATTTACGCAAATCTCCTTCTATTGATAAAAACGGCAATATGAATTATCCATCAAATGATAATAGTGACTTTGCCACCGGAATGGGATGGTTTCCGGGATACGCGCTCAATCTTGAAACGGGCGAGCGTCTCAATATTGTATATGGTGAAAATTCAATGGATGCCGCCAACAACGGTACTGACATGAGGTGGAATCCAACATCAGCTAAATACGATAGTCATGGAAATCCTGTTTTTGGAGGGTTACATTACATTTATGTTTTTGGCCATAATTTTCTCAATGGTTCCACTGTGCCGGTATCTCCGGGCGTCCCATTGTATGATGAATGTAAGTATATACACGAGCAGCTTCGTGTAGCTGCTGATACCGGAACTTATGGAAGTACTATGAGGAAAAATCTATGGAGAGAAGGTATGTGGGTCAGTATTCCCTTACTCGCAGCCGGACAGGAACTCAATCAAACAGACATCACCGTCAGAATAAGGGTAGCAAGAAATTACAACCTTTACAACACGAATACCGATGCAAACTCATACCTCACTCAAACGCAAAACCTGGTTCCCGGTTCTCAATATTATGTGGTGAGCGACCCTGTTACTTATAATGCAATAAGTTATCCCAAAGGAACCTCGTTTACTGCTATAGAGCAATTATTAAATTTCACAGGCACAGGCCGTGTTGCTCCTACTCAGAACGGTGGTAATCCGATGTACACTTTCAATACAAATGAGCTTGCGGCTGAATTAGGAAATTTAGCAGTTGCAAAGGACGCTCTTAAACTGGTGAATATTGTGCCTAATCCATACTATGCGTTTTCAGCTTATGAGGGAACATATAGTTCCAGCGGAACATTCGTTGCAGGCCAATTGGATAACAGGATTAAGATTACAAATCTGCCCTCAAAGTGTACGGTTTCTGTATTTACTATGCATGGTGCTCTTGTCAGAAGGTTTGTCCGTGATGTTCAGCAAACTGATTCCGAAGATCCGAACCAGACAGGTTTAACGGATAACTCTTTGGGAGGAGACTACCAGGAAACTTCAATTGACTGGGATTTGAAAAATACCCAGGGTATTCCAATTTCAAGCGGAATTTATCTTATACATGTGGATGCCGGTGAGTTGGGGAAGAAAACTCTTAAATGGTTTGGAGTTCTTCGACCGATTGATATTGGGGTATTCTAAAAATGTTATTTTTGCAAATTGACCTTTAAAAACTAACTGATTAATATGAGTAAACATTTAGCAAAAGGAACTTGCTTCCTCATCGCATTTATATTTGTAAATTCTCTTGCCCAGTGGGCTTTTGCGGGTAACGAAGATCGGGCGGGGTCCGCAGGTGCGACAGAATTATTAATCAATCCGTGGGCACGAAGTGCCGGATGGGCCGGAGTTAATATAGCTTCTGCTAAAGGACCCGAAGCTTCATTTTTAAATATTGCCGGGTCCGCGTTTGTAAAAAAAACGGAAATCTCCTTTACACAAACGAAATATCTTAAGGGAAGTGAAATTAATATAAGCGCTTTGGGTATTTCACAAAAAGTCGGAGCAACAGGGGTGGTTACTTTAACATTAATGTCTGTGGATTTTGGAGATATCCTCATTACCACTACTGATTTACCTGAAGGTGGATTAGGAACCTTCTCCCCTCAGCTTATAAATCTCGGGCTTTCTTATGCAAAAGAATTTTCAAACAGCATTTATGGCGGAGTAACAGCAAGAATCATTTCCGAATCATTAGCAGATGTTAAGGCTTCCGGTTTCGCATTTGATGCAGGAATTATTTATAAAACGGGGACAAATGCTGAAAAAGATAATTTAAAAATAGGAATTTCTCTCAAGAATGTGGGTGCACCTTTAAGATTTTCAGGAGATGGACTTACTTTTAAAGGATATCCTCCCGGCTACCAGGGAACACCCTACCCCGGACTCTATCAAATGACATTGGAGCAACGGGCAGATAAATTTGAAATGCCTTCTCTTGTTAATATTGGTATCGGTTATGATTGGAAGCTCGCTGAACATCATACCCTCACTACTGCATTACTCTTTACATCCAATTCATTTACCAATGATCAGTACGGGGGAGGATTAGAGTATACATTCAAAAAATTATTCAGCCTTAGAGGCGGCTATGTATATGAAAAAGATCTTGCCAATCAAGATGAAAGTTTGACAGTTGCTAAAGGCTTGTCAGGTGGTGTTACTGTGGAAGTTCCCTTGGGTAAAACAGGAAAAAGTTTAGGAATTGACTACGCATATTCGACCACGCGGTATTTTGATGGAACTCATCGCGTTGGTATAAGACTTACGCTGTAAACAAACAAATTAAAAGATTTTAAAGAGGACCCTTTAACCGGGGTCTTCTTTTGTTTTTATAAAGCCAGCTTAAATTTTAAATAAAATGTCAGAAATTATTTATTTAACCGAAGAAGGATTGAAAAAACTCCATGATGAACTCAATCACTTGAAAAATGTAGAGCGGCCAAGTATTTCAAAACAAATTGCAGAGGCAAGGGATAAAGGGGATTTATCAGAAAATGCCGAGTATGATGCCGCCAAAGATGCCCAGGGAATGCTTGAGCTGAAAATTTCAAAACTTGAGGAAGAGTTAAGTAATGCACGCATTTTGGATGAATCCAAAATTGATGCTTCCAAAGTATCTGTGCTTTCGAAGGTAAAAATTAAAAATCTTAGTAACAATCAGGTTTTAAACTATACGCTTGTCGCTGAAAAAGAAGCTGATCTTAAAAGTGGCAAACTATCAGTAACATCGCCCATCGGTAAAGGTTTATTAGGAAAAAAAATTGGCGAGATTGCCGAAATAGCCGTTCCTTCAGGTACTTTAAAGTTAGAAATCGTTTCTATTTCAAGATAAGCTATGGCAAGCATTTTCACCCGGATTGTAAATGGAGAAATTCCCTGTCATAGGATTGCCGAGAGTGAAAAATTCCTGGCTTTCCTGGATATAAACCCTCTTGCTAAAGGACATACATTGGTTATTCCAAAAAAGGAAATAGATTACATTTTTGAAATGGATGACCTGTTATTAGGGGAGCTATTTATTTTTTCTAAAAAAGTAGGACTGGCAATTGAAAAAGTTATTTCCTGTAAAAGAATTGGTATAACTGTAATTGGCCTCGAGGTTCCTCACGCCCATGTACATCTTATTCCAATTAATAATGTGAGCGATATGAATTTTGCCCGGCCAAAGCTTTCTTTTAAGCCGGAGGAATTGAAAGAAACGGCTGAAATGATCGGAAAAGCATTCGCCTGATTTTTACGGCCGGGAAAAATTACTTTAGGATTTTATTTAACCTTTTAGCTTTACAGCCGGGCACTAAGATGCGGATTGCCGGGTGATCATTAAACTACACGATCGGGATTTTCTGTCAAAAATGATTTCCAGTTTTTCATATTTTTTCCGGAGGGCACATTACCATTTCCCTGGAAATGATGACAAACGGCAGCTGCCAGTCCATCAGTGGCGTCCAGGTATTTGGGCATATCTTCAAAATGCAACAAAGTTTGCAGCATGGCTGCCACCTGTTCTTTTGATGCATTTCCATTCCCGGTAACGGATTGTTTTATTTTTTTGGGAGAATATTCAAAAATCGGAATCGTCCGGTGAAGTGCCGCTGCAATGGCCACTCCCTGTGCCCGGCCGAGCTTTAACATGCTTTGTACATTTTTGCCGAAGAAAGGAGCTTCAATGGAAAGTTCATCAGGTTTATATTCATCAATGAGATGAGTGGTTTTTTCAAAAATCTTTTTAAGCTTGAGTGCATGGTTATCCAGCTTATCCAGTTGAATAATCCCTGCTGCAATCAATTTAATAGCATGGCCTTCAACACAAAGAATTCCATAACCCATGATATTGGTTCCGGGATCAATGCCCAGGATGATTTTATCTTGCATGATGAATATTGAAAGGTAAACCGGGATTTCAATACTGCAATATTCAAAACTTTAGAAATACAAATTTTGCTGCGGGGGTAAATTTTACTAACATTGTTTCCTCGTTAAAATTAAATGTTTTGATTCAATTCAGTCCCGGGCAGAAAAAGAACTTCATTCTTTTTTTTAAGATTGTTATTGTCTTTATTTCATTGTGGGTGATCTATCGGCAAGTGATAGTAAAGGATAATTTTTCGCAATCATTGAATGAATACCGTGTGCTGCTCAAAGAAAAAAACACCTGGCTTATTTTATCAGTGTTGGTTGTGATGATGTTTTTTAACTGGTTTGTGGAATCATTAAAATGGCAGATGCTGATGTCAAAAATTCAAAAAGTAAATTTAGGTTTGTCATTAGCGGCAATTTTTTCAGGAATTACCGTCAGTTTTTTTACACCCAACAGGATTGGCGAATATGCCGGACGTGTATTGCATCTGGATGCACCGGGAAGAATAAAAGCTGTGCTGGCAACATTGGTCGGAAGCATGAATCAATTGCTCATTACTGTTGTAGCAGGAGTGTTTGCTTTGCTTATCACCATGAAAGGTGCGCTCTCAGACATGCGTTTTGTTTACTCGATTATTTGCGGAGTATCGGTCATTGCAATGACCGGAATGGTGGTCTTTTATTTTAATGTTTCGCAGTTTTACAGTTTTTTGCACCGGATAAAATTTTTAAAAAAGTTCGATAAGTACACAAAAGTTTTTTCATTTTATCATACGAAGGAATTGACAGGCATTACGATTCTTTCAGCAATACGCTATTTAATCTTTACTTCTCAATATGTTATATTACTTTACCTGTTCGATGTGGGTATTGATATATTCACCGCTTATCGCCTTATCTTTTTAACTTTTCTTGTGATGGCCATTGTACCTACATTTGCTCTTGCCGAGCTCACCATCCGGGGATCAGTTGCATTGTATTTTATGGCCTCGTTATCTTCAAACAGCACCGGGATTGTTGCCGCGTCATTTTCACTTTGGTTTATCAATCTTGTTCTTCCCGCCATCATTGGTGCATTCACTTTATTTTTTGTAAGACTGGGTAAAGCAAACAGGTAAATGGAAACCTTCATCAGCCTGCTGAAAATTTCTGCATTCATATTGGCAGGAATATATTTTTTAATGATATTAATTTATTCAGCTTCCTGGAAACGAATTAAAATTTTTTCACCGGCATCAAAAGAAAATAAAACGTTTAATTCCATTGTAGTTGCAGTGCGAAACGAGGAAAAAAATATTTTACAATGCCTGGATCATCTTGCAAAACAAAATTACCCCTCACATCTTTTTGAAATAATTATTGCAAATGATTTTTCGCAGGACAATACTCAGAAAATGGTGGAATCATTTATTCAATCAAATAAGCATATAACTATTAAGCTGGTTAATCTTTCCGAAATTTTAAAGGGAAATACCGGCTCAAAAAAACGTGCGATTGCGGAAGCAGTAAAGCAGTCTAAAGGTGAATTGATTGTTACTACGGATGCCGATTGCATCATGAATACGAATTGGTTGAAATCAATTGCCGATTATTACGAAACGCATCAGCCTTATATGATTTGCGGCCCCGTAGTTTTTTCAGAAAATAATTTATTTGACAAAATCCAATCACTTGAGTTCATGAGTTTGATCGGAATAGGCGCTGCAGCAATTGAAGCACGTTACCCATTGATGTGCAATGCGGCAAATCTTGCTTTCAAAAGAGAAATTTTTTTTGAAACAGGAAGAGCGGACCCGAAAAATGAACCCAGCTCCGGTGATGATACATTTCTCATGTTTGCCATCCGGAGTAAATACAACGATAAGATTGCATTTCTCAAATCAACAGATGCCATTGTGACTACCCAACCGCAGTTTTTTATCAAAGAATTCTTCAACCAGAGAATTCGCTGGATTTCGAAAGTGAAAAACTATTCCGATCATTATGTTCAGTTAACAGGACTCTTGTTTTTTCTTTTCAATATCATGCTTTTGTTTTCGGGGATTGCATCCATATTTACAAAAACATTTCTTGATATTTTTCTTACCGGGCTTATTTTAAAACTGCTCATTGATTTTATTTTTATGAAACAGGTCGCGGGTTTTTTTAAAAAACAAAACTTGTTATTATTGTTTATTCTTGCGGAGGTCTTGCATGTGTTTTATCTTGTAATTATTTCTGTTCTTGTTTTTTCTAAAAAGTATGAATGGAAAAAAAGAAAAATAAAGGCGTAAAATCCCGCAATGAAATCTTCAGAAATCAGCATCGAAAGGATTGAGATTTACCAATCACCTGTTAAGCTGAAGAAATCTTTTATTACTTCATTAGGCGCTCTTGAGTCTGCCGAAAATGTAATTATTGTTCTCAAAACTAATAATGGTATAACGGGATTTGGAGAGTGCAGCCCGTTTATGACCATAAACGGTGAAAGTATGGAAACCTGTTTTGTAGTTGCACAATATATTGCAAAAGTTCTGAAAGGCAAAAATCCGTTGAATATTTCCGAATGCTCTTCCCTGATGGATCGTTTGATTTATGGTAACTCGAGCATCAAAAGCGCTTTTGATATTGCCTTGCATGATATTGCTGCGCAAAATGATGGAATGCCCTTGTACAAATTCCTGGGCGGCATGAATGAAAAAATACTCATCACCGATTATACTGTAAGCATTGGCGACCCGGATAAAATGGGGATTGACGCAATAAAAATAAAGCAGGAGGGATTTCCTGTCATAAAAGTCAAGCTGGGTGAAAATAAAGAAAAAGATGTTGAACGGATTCAAAAAATCAGGAATGCAGTTGGAGGCGAAATCCCTATTCGCATAGATGCCAACCAGGGATGGGATGTTAAAACGGCAATAGAAATCTTAAATAGCCTGTCGCAATATAATATTCAATTTTGTGAAGAACCTATTCCACGCTGGAATTTTTTGGAGCTGCACAAAATAAAAAACGCAAGCCCCATACCGGTAATGGCCGATGAATCATGCTGCGATCATCATGATGCAAAAAGATTAATTGATTTGAAAGCCTGCGATATGTTTAATATAAAATTAGGAAAGTCATCAGGCTTTTTTAAGGCAATGAAAATAATTCAGCTTGCTGATGAAGCAGGAATTAAAATGCAGGTAGGAGGATTTCTCGAGTCAAGATTGGGTTTTACTGCTGCAGCGCATCTTGCTTTGGCAAGCAAAAATATTTTGTTTTGCGATTTTGATACGCCTTTAATGTTTACGGAAGATTATGTTGCTGATGGAATCAGTTATGAATCCAATGGAGTCATAAAACTTCCAGGTAAACACGGATTAGGAGCTTCCATAGATATTAAATATTTAAATGGTCTTCGTCAGAAAGCTTTTTTCTAATCTTTAAGCAGAGTTCCGAATTACTTTTAAAAAATTAGCGGGGAACATAAGCTTCTGAACTGCCCGGACTGTTTTCGGGCAATGATACTTCAATAGTCCTTACAAGATTGTTTCCTGTCTGGCTGCCGGAATATACCCGGATCTTTTCCGTTGGACGATATGAGGAAGCTGACTTCTGAGCGGAACTTGAATTTTCGGGTTCAACAATTGTGACAGACTGCTGCACACTTGAATCAGAAGTTTGTGAGAAGCCGGGACTATTACTAAGAACAGGAGGATCATTTTGCTGAGAACCATTATTACTTTGTGCATTGCAGAAGTTAATTGCACCGGCTATAATACCTGAACAGATCAGAATTCTTTTCATTTGTTTTTTCATGGCTGTTAAATTTTTGAATTTTGTTATGAAGGACAAAATAAAAAACAGCCAAAAGGAAAATAAAATAAAAGAATAAAATCTTACACGATAAGTTCAAAGTTTCATCAGCAAAATCTTCCACGCATCTTCAATTTTATTTTCAGCAAGTAATTTTTTTGCAGCAAGCTGAACCGCGAGTTCCGAATTTGTCATATCTTTTTGTAATGCTTCTCTCAATTTTTTTACTTCATCCTGTTTAACAAATTCGGTCAGCTCTTCTGCAGAAGGAAGGTTTTCAACGTTGCCTAATTTCCCTAAATCATTTCCTGAAAGCACATGGCTATGCCGGATATTTTCAGGAATGGAATCAATGCCGATGCCCAATTTCAAATTAGGTTTTGCAACTCTGAACAACGCATTTCCCGATGCCCTGCAATAATAATCTCCACCCATTCGGGCCACGAGATCAATTTTATTTTCATCAATCATTTTTTTCTCTTCGTTCAAAACGCTATCATCAATATGCATCAATAAAATTTCACAGACGATCAGGTTGGCAGCGCCTCCCTGGTCGCCTGTTTCGATTACTTGCAAAACTTTACATTCCATCTGAACAGGTGATTCTTTCACGCGAAACGGTTTTACCATTTCGGACGCAATGGGTGTCAATCCTGCTTTTTCAAACTCATTTACCCCCTTCGGATATTCACAGCTTGAAAGAGAAGCTTGTTGTACAATCGCATAATTCACAACATTGATCACTACTTCTTTTGTTTCATACACATTTTCCAGGGTGTGTTTTGTTGTATTATCGCGAACTCTGCGGGCAGGACTAAATACAACAATCGGAGGTTTAGAACCAAAAGCATTAAAAAAGCTGAACGGGCTTAAGTTTGGCTTTCCATTTTTATCAACTGTGCTTGCAAATGCAATAGGACGGGGAGCAATCGAATGCAGCATAAAGGAATGTAGTTCCCCGGTTTTTATTTCTTTAGGATTTATTCTCATATTCTTTTGGGACCAGGCAAAAGTACTTAACAACAGTCAAAGCTCATTGCAAAAATCCTTACCTTTGCGTAATGAAATTTTTGCCACTTTAAACTTCAAACTCTAAACTTCAAACTTTTAAGCGGGTGTGTCGTAATTGGCAGCCGAGCCAGACTTAGGATCTGGTGCCGCAAGGCGTGTGGGTTCGAGTCCCTCCACCCGCACAAAAAAAATAAATAAGGCGAATGGGTTTTCCCGATAATATCGTGACTCCACCCGCACAACGAAATAAAAAATGATATAATTAATGGAAATTACAAAAGAGACAATCGGTGAGTTAAATGAAATTGTAAGCATTCAGCTTAAGCCTGAAGATTATAAGGAAAAGGTGGATGCCTCGATTAAGAAAACAAAAAAGAGCATGAGCGTTCCTGGTTTTCGTCCCGGGCACGTTCCCGAAGGGATGGTGCGCAAAATGTACGGCAAAGCTATTCTTGCAGATGAATTGAATAAAATTGTTTCATCGTCATTAGATAATTTTTTAAAAGAAAATAAAATAAATATTCTCGGCCATCCGCTTCCCGTAAAAGAAAATGGAAGCGCAGACAAAAACAATTGGGAAAATCCTTCTGATTTTGAATTTAAGTTTGAGCTTGGCTTAGCTCCGCAATTTAAGCTCTCGCTTCCTCCCGATTATATTTTCCCTTATTATGAAATCCAGGTTGATGATTCAAAAGTAGATGAGTATGTCAGCGATGTCAGGAGAAGATATGGCAAGCATTCACAGCCTGAAAGCTCGGATGAGACATGTGTTTTATATGCTTCTTTTACGGAAGTAAATGCTGATAATACTCCGGTTGAAAATGGAATTGCAACCAAAACAACACTTGCTATTGACCTGGTAAAGGATGAAAGCATAAAAAAAAGCCTGGTGGGTTTAAAAAAGGATGATACCGTAGTGATAGATGTAGTGAAGGCGATGAATAATGAAACAGAAGTTTCACACATGCTCAATATCCCAAAAGAAAAAGTGGCTGAGATTAAAAATAATTTTGAATTAAAAATTATTTCAGTAAATAAAGTTGAAAATGCAGAATTGAACCCGGAGTTATTTGACAAAGTTTATGGGAAAGATGCCGTGAAGAATGAAAACGAATTTCGCGAAAAATTGAGAGCTGAAATTTCATCCGTATTTGCTGTTGATTCTGACAGAAAACTTCATCACGATATACAGGATCAATTGCTGCACCAGTTTAAGATTTCATTACCCGACAATTTTTTAAAACGCTGGCTGGTTGATGCAAATGAAAAGCCTATAACACCCGAACAGGTTGAAGAAGAATATGGATCATATTCGCGGGGCATGAAATGGAAGCTGATTGAAAGCAGCATCATCCGGGAAAACAGCATTAAAATTACGAATGAGGAAATCGAAAACTTTTCAAAGCAGATGATCGTAAACCAGTTTGCACAATATGGATCTTCGTACCTGACTGATGAAATGATTGGCGATATGACCAAAAGATATTTGAGTAAAGAGGAAAATGTAAATAATGTGATCAGCAGCCTTTCTGAAAAAAAGGCTTTTAATTATCTCGGTTCTGTCGTAAAAAAAGATGTGAAAAAAGTGAGCTACGATGAATTTCTTAAAATTCTTAAAGACCATAAGCACTAATGGAATCAGGAAATAGAATTTTTAAATTAAAAGTGCAGTGTTGAAAAGTAATTTTACACTTTACAGTAACGTTATAACAAATAACCAATTTTGAGTTTTTAAAAGGTTAGTTCCGAAATAAACAATAACATAATTTTTAAACTTGTTTCATATGAATTTAAAAAATGATTTCCTCAAGTATGCTGTGAAGGAAAGAGGCATCAGCAGCATTACGTTACATAATGTGATGAGTGCAATAAATGCAGATTATATTTCACCAACCATTATTGAAGAACGGCAACTCAATGTTGCATCAATGGATGTATTTTCTCGGCTGATGATGGACCGCATTATTTTTATGGGTATCGGTATCAATGATTATGTTGCAAATGTGATACAGGCGCAATTACTATATCTTGAATCAGCAGATGCAAAACGTGATATCCAGATCTATGTAAACAGCCCCGGGGGGTCGGTGTATGCAGGACTGGGGATTTACGACACCATGCAATATATTTCTCCTGATGTTGCAACCATTTGTACGGGAATGGCGGCATCGATGGCTGCTGTTTTATTAACAGCCGGTACAAAAGGAAAGCGAACAGGATTAAAACATGCACGAGTAATGATCCATCAGCCTATGGGCGGTGCAGAAGGGCAGGCTTCCGATATTGAAATTACAGCCCGTGAAATTATAAAGCTCAAAAAAGAGTTGTACGAAATTATAGCATTGCATTCGGGGAAAGATTACGACACAGTTTACAAAGACTCTGACCGCGATTACTGGATGACAGCAGATGAGGCAAAAGAATACGGGATGATTGATGAGGTCCTTGTAAGAAGTAAAACATCTAAATAAAGTTCAAAAATTTTTCGTAAATTCGTATGGATTCATTACTTGTAAATGAAAAATACTAAAGAAATAAAATGCTCTTTTTGCGGGCGCGATAAAAGTGCGACCAATGTTCTTGTGGCGGGAATGTCCGCTCACATTTGTGACCAATGCATTGCGCAGGCACAATCTATCGTAAACGAAGAATCGGCAGAGAAATTCAGAAGCACCTTATCTACCAGCCTTCATTTGCTCAAACCTGTTGAGATCATGGATTTCCTCGATCAATATGTAATAGGACAGGTAGAAGCAAAAAAAGTTATTGCCGTTGCGGTCTATAATCATTATAAAAGATTAATTCACCGTAACAAAAAAGATGAGGATGTTGAGATTGAAAAGTCTAATATCATTATGGTCGGTGAAACAGGAACAGGAAAAACGTTGCTTGCCAGGACCATTGCACGAATGCTGAATGTTCCGTTTTGCATCGCTGATGCAACAGTGCTTACAGAAGCAGGGTATGTCGGTGAAGACGTTGAAAGTGTTTTGACAAGACTGTTGCAGGCGGCAGACTATGATGTTACGGCCGCAGAAAGAGGCATTGTCTATATTGATGAGATTGATAAAATAGCACGCAAGTCAGACAATCCTTCCATTACCCGTGACGTTTCCGGGGAAGGTGTGCAGCAGGGTTTGCTGAAGATGCTGGAAAATACGATCATTAATGTTCCGCCCCAGGGTGGAAGAAAACATCCGGAGCAAAAAATGATCCCTGTTAATACACAGAATATTTTATTTATCTGTGGCGGGGCTTTTGACGGCATTGAAAAACTCATTGCACGAAGAATTCAAACCCAGGCAATAGGGTATTCGAATAAAAAAGACGGAGCAGTCCTTGATAAAGACAATATGATGCAGTATATCGCTCCTGCAGATTTAAGATCGTATGGCCTCATTCCTGAACTGATCGGACGATTACCGGTTATTACGCATTTGCATCCGTTAGATAAGAAAACTCTCAGAGCTATTTTGACTGAACCAAAAAATGCCCTGATCAAACAATATGAAAAACTTTTTGAAATGGAAGGCATTAAGCTTTCTTTTGAAAATGAAGTATTGGATTTTATTGTCGAAAAAGCAATGGAATTCAAATTGGGCGCACGGGGCTTACGATCTATTTGCGAAGTCATCATGCTGGATGCGATGTTTGAAACACCAGGGAAAAAACAATCAAAGCAATTGGAAATTACTTTTGGCTACGCACAAGAGCAGTTTAATAAAACCAATGTGAATAAACTGAAGGTTGCCTGATGCAGGCAGCAGAAGCTGCAGCTAAACTCTTTATATTTTTCGTTTCTACTGTTTTTTAAAAAAATATCAGTTTCTTAAAATCCTGCTGAATCTTTTTGTTATAAAACAGTTTAATTCGTTATGCTTATTTTTTTAACGATCAATGTTTCTCCGTTCTTTTTAACTGTCAAATAATAAATTCCACTAACAAGACCTGATTTATGAATGTAAATAGTCTGCTCTGAAGTTTCAATGCTTTCAATAACTTTTCCAATCACATCCCTCATTTCAACTTTAACAGGAGAAGATAACGTATTTAAAAATTGAATAGTAAAATCTCCTGAAGCAGGATTGGGAAAAACATGTATGTCAAATGAACTGAAATAATCATTTTCGGCTTCTCTGCAATTAAAACTAACTAAAAGGGTTTTATTACTCCCCGCCCCGCAGGGATTATTGGCTTTCACATTGAGGTTACCCGAAGTGCTTCCGAAATTAACAGTAACTGCAGTAGCAGTAGTTGTTAAGGTAGTTCCCGAAGAAGTCACCGTGCCGTCAGAAATATGCGAGCCGCT
>Ga0134123_10000010_pt1 | contig 122391 bp, 105 predicted proteins | sample KB303_FD_96460 | JGI IMG/M metagenome (GOLD analysis project Ga0134123, IMG submission 96460) | Terrestrial soil microbial communities without Nitrogen fertilizer from Kellogg Biological Station, Michigan, USA - KB3-0-3 | ecosystem: Environmental > Terrestrial > Soil > Unclassified ...
CCTCCTGTATCGCGCCCTGCATGCGCCATGCTGAGTACACCGCGATCGTGATATTGATTATCGCCATCAAGTTCGCATTTAATTTTATACCCTGGTCCGCCAGTACCTGTACCGTTAGGGCATCCGCCTTGTATAACAAAATCAGGAATTACACGATGGAACGTTAACCCGTTGTAAAAACCTTTATTGGAAAGGTCACAAAAATTCTTAACAGTATTGGGTGCATCTTTTTCGTAGAACTCTATTTTCATAGCTCCTTTGGATGTTGAAATGGTTGCAGTTTTCATATTTATATATATATTTATTTTAGAAATTATTTTTGTTTGAACAACGAAAGAAATTCACTGATGAGCATAGCGGTTGCACCCCATATTTCATAACCTTCAAATAAATAGTAAGGTGCAGGCATCCTGCCGTAGCTGGTTATAAAATCTTTTTTATGAACTATATCCTTTGTTAAGAAAATTTCAAGATCAGCCTCCACGATACCTTTTACTTCCATCTGATGCGGTATAAAAGCGGGTTTATTTTTAATAAAACCTACATACGGGTATACTCTGAATTTACTGGCAGGTATAAACAGGTCCGTCAGGACTCCCAATACATGGATTTTATTTTTATCCACACCAATTTCTTCTTCTGTTTCTCTTAATGCAGTATTTTCATAGGTAATATCATTTGGCTCAAATTTCCCTCCTGGCAATGCAACCTGGCCATGGTGAACACCTCCGCCCGATCGTTCAATAAGAACAAAATTTGTTTTACTGCCGGAAGGAAATAATAAAAATAACACACTGCTGATTTTATGCTGAGGGAATTGTTTCAGGTATTCCAGGTTTGAAAGCCGTGATTCGGGAGCCATCAATAACTGCGCATCCGTTCCGGGCAATGGTTCTTTTAATCTCTTTTCTAAAAACGAAATGCAATTCCGAAACTCCAAAAACTTTCTCCTTACTCTTTAATTACTCAATACTTTAGATGCTCCATTATCAACCGCTGCAACGGTCCTTTTCCGTTCACCTATTTGCTGACGCCACATGGCATAATACAATCCTTTTTGCTCCAATAACTCCTCGTGTTTTCCGCACTCAATAATATATCCTTTTTCCAATACACAGATTTTATCCGCATGCATTATAGTGGAAAGACGATGGGCAATAAGAATGGTAATATGATTTCTGTTCTTGGAAATATCGCGGATGGTTTCACTAATTTCTTCCTCAGTCAATGAATCCAATGAAGAGGTTGCTTCATCAAATACCAGCAGCGTGGGTTGACGCAGAAGCGCTCTTGCAATGGATAACCGTTGTTTTTCTCCTCCTGAAACTTTCACTCCCCCCTCTCCTATCATAGTATCAATTCCCTTATCCGCACGTGCCAATAAACTTTGACACGCTGCTTTATTAAGCACATCTATTATCTGTTCATCAGTGGCTTTTGGATTAACAAACAGTAAATTTTCTTTAATGGTTCCTGAAAAAAGCTGCGTATCCTGTGTTACAAAACCGATCTGGCTTCTCAATTCATCCAGGTCAACTTCGGATTCAGGATGATGGTTATACAGAATTTTTCCGTGTTGCGGATGATACAATCCGACAAGAAGTTTTACCAATGTTGTTTTACCCGAACCGGAAGGGCCTGCAAATGCTATGGTTTCGCCTAACCCGGTTTGAAATGAAATATTATTTAATGCATTTGATAAAGCGCTTTGATGTTTGAATGAAACGTTATCAAATGTCAACCTGGTTATACCTCCAATCTTAACCGGTTTTTCAGGCTTCGCCTCCTTTTTCATATTCATGATGTCTTCGAAATTTTTCAAAGACACTTCTGTTTCACGATATATGTTAATAATATTACCTAACTCCTGCAACGGTCCGAAAATGAAAAAAGAATAAATAAATAAGGAGAAGAATTCGCCAAACGTTATCTCCTTTTTGTAAACAAGAAACATCATGAAAAATAATAAGCAGTTGCGAAGAAGATTTACACATGTCCCCTGTATGAAGCTTAAGGAACGGATGTATTTTATTTTTTTTAATTCAAGCGCCAGGATTTTCTGAGTCGTTGCGTTCAGGCGGCTTATTTCCTGCGATGCCAGCCCCAGGCTTTTTACCAGTTCAATATTCCTCAGTGATTCTGTTGTGCTTCCCGCCAGTGCGGTGGTTTCGGCAACAATTACCTTTTGAATTGTTTTTACTTTCCTGCTCAGCACCGAGCTTAAAATCCCAAGAAGAGGAATCATAGAAATATAAACAATAGCAATAACAGGGCTCACCTGTATGGAATACACAGCCACGAAAATTATTCCTACAACCGATGTGAAAAGGATATTTACAAATGCATTGATAAGCCTTTCCGAATCTGTTCTTACTTTTTGCAACTTGCCGAGTGTTTCACCGCTTCGCTGATCTTCAAAAACCTGGTAAGGCAATTCAAGCGAATGACTCAATCCATCAGCGTAAATCTGTGCCCCTAATTTTTGGGTGATTTTATTTACATAAAAATCCTGGAAATTTTTCGCAGTTCGCGAAACAAATGCAACGCCCATTGCCCCCAGCAAAAGCATACCTGCACCTTTGAGAAATTCATGCATTTCATATTGATCGGGTTTTGAAGCATACCGGTCAATCACCAACCTGAAAATATAAGGATCGAGAAGAGAAAAAACCTGGTTGATTGCCGCAAGAATCAATGAAAGAAAAACAAGACCCTGGTATTTTTTAAGATAAGAATATAAAATTTTCATACTGACTTCCGGAAAAATAAAATACAAAAGTAGCTAAAAATGCACTATCCATTGATATAAATGATTGTTGAAAAAACATGTAAGAACTTAATAGCTATTTCATTTCTTCACATAAAATTTTAAATATTTTTGTCCGTTATTAAATTAAAACAAATTGCTATCAAAATTTATGTAAACATGAAAAAAATCATTTTAATTCTTTCTGTCGTTTTATTTTCATTCCCGTCAATTGCCCAGCATACGCTTGTTTTAAAATCAGGTGAAAAAATGAGCGGTGAAGTAAAAGCCCTCGATAATGGCAAAGTAACTTTTATGTTTAAAGGAAATGCAATGACATTTAACGTTTCAGAAATTGAAGCAATATTGTTCAGCAAAAAGGCAGAAGAAGCCACATCAAAAACTTCTGAACAAATGACTGGAATGAAAGGCGTCAGTTTTGAAATGCCGGGCCGTCAGCTTTCAAAACCTCCGGTAGTTGATAATTTAACAATGAAAAAAGGAATTGTAGTTGTGGCCATTTCGATTGATAAATACGGTCATGTTTCTAAAGCTGAAGCAGGTGCAGAAGGAACAACAACAACAGATGATTATCTTTTGAAAAAAGCAAAGCAGGCGGCTGAAAGCGCTTTGTTTGATAATTGTCCGAAGTGTCCTTTGGAAATGAAAGGTACGATTACACTTACATTCTGAAAATTTTTAAAACAATAAAAACCATCCGCCTGAGGCAGATGGTTTTTTTATTTCGTAATTTTCTCCCATCTTAAATAAATAAAATGTCTTACACTATTCCCGCGCAAACACGCATTGGTCATGTCCATCTCAAAGTTGCCGATATTGACCGTTCATTAAGATTTTACTGTGATCTCCTTGGCTTCACTTTAATAACAACTTACGGAACTGAGGCTGCATTTATTTCAGCAGGCGGTTATCATCATCACATCGGTCTTAATACATGGTATAGCAAAGATGCACCGCCAGCGCCCGTAAGAAGCGCTGGATTATTTCACACTGCTATCCTTTTTCCGGGCCGGAAAGATCTTGCTGTTGCTTATAAAAGATTACTTGACGTTAATTATCCGATCACAGGCGCTTCAGATCATGGTGTTTCAGAAGCAATTTATCTGGATGATCCGGATAAAAACGGAGTGGAAATCTATTGGGATAAACCAAAAGATGTGTGGCCCCATAACACTGATGGTTCATTGCAGATGTACACAATTGCTTTGGATTTGGATAATCTTTTGAACGAGCTAAACTCTTAAATATCAATTTTAAATATTCAGTAAGATTTTTTCTTTTTTTATAAAAATCCACCATCTTTTTGGTTGGTAAGTTGCTTATTTAAAGGCATGAAAATGATAATTTTTACACTGCCGTTATTAATTTCAGGAATTCTGATAACGGGATTTAAACCCGACAGAGGAATGCGTGACCTGATCGAATGGAATGTAGCCACTAAAGTTAATTGGGATGATTATAAAGGTGGTATTACGGATACTTCGAAAATCGCATCATCGAGTTGCGGCATATATTGTATTCCCCAGGTTCTTGGTGATTCAGCTTCTGTTACTTTGATAGCTTATTTTGACCGCAATAAATCATGGGCTAATAAACGTCATACGGACAGCCTGTTTCTTAAACATGAACAGGGACATTTTGACCTGACGGAAGCATATGCAAGAAAACTCAGGAAAAAAATTTCTTCCATCCGTCCGGGAAGAGACAAATTCAGTGAAGAAATCAAAAAATTTTATAACTGGGCATGGGATGATTTGCAAAAACAACAGGAAGCATACGATAAAGCTACCGATCATGGAGCTGTAGATTTTGCGCAACGTGTCTGGGATGCCCATATCGAAAACCTTCTTTTACAGAACAAAGAATTTGCGACTCCGACCATTAAAATCGGGATTGTAAATTAATATTCAAGTTTTCAAATCAACTTATACTCCTTTAAAAGCTTTTTTGGCAATTTAGCTTTTTTCAATTCATAGGATTGCCTGATATAATGCTCCCATTCTTTTCTTGAAAAACGATTTTTATCCTGCACTTGTATCCATTTATTTCGCGCCATATATGGTGCCGGGATAATTCCCATGGAAGAAGAAAGTTCTTCAAACTCTTCCGCTTTCACTTCAAATGAAACTGTAAAAGGCGGTTCGAGGCTCGTGACACAAAACATTTTTCCGGCAATGAGAAAGCACAGATCATTTCCCCATTTAATATCTTCCGTTACAGCGGGAAGCTTTTTACAGATGCTCTGAAGTGTTTCAATGTCCATGATAAAGAAAGCTCAATGTTTTTTAATTATACGTATTAAATATTATCAGGAAAATATTCCTTTAGAATTTCGTCTATAATAAAGCAAACAAGAATACTGATTTGGGTATTTAAAATCATTTATTATTTATCAGAGAATAAATTGCCGAGTCCATAAATTTTCCATTGAAATAATAATTTTCTTTAAAGTAAGCTTCGCGGATAAAACCCACACGTTCCAGCAATTTTATGGAAGGCTGATTATTCGGATTTACATTGGCTTCAATACTATGGAATTTTATTTCTGAAAAGCCATAGTCAATTACTCTTTGGATTGCTTCGGTCATAAATCCTTTTCCCCAATATTCCGGAAACATAGCATAGCCGATTTCTGCCCGGTGATGCTCTTTGATGATTCTCCAGAAGGTGATGTGGCCGACAGTTTTTCCTGTTTCTTTCAACTTCATTGCCCATGCGATGGCTTCATTATTTTCAAATGAGTCTGAAATTTTTTTAACCATGTCCATTGCTTCCTGCATGTTCTTCATAGGGGCCCGGTCACTGTACCTTAAAACTTTTTCGTTTGTCCGCAATTCAAAAATGTCAGGAGCATCAGAGGCAACGATTTGTTGAAACACTAAACGCTCACTTTCAAGAACAGGGAATCGGTTGAATTTAATTTCAAGCATACATAATTTAAAAGGAATTAATCATAAACTATTTCTTTTTTAAAAATCACTTTTCTTTCTTTCAAATAATTCACAACAAATTCAAAACAGTTTTCATCTTCTCCGATAAATTCAGGAGGAGAAATTCCTTTGCGTGTATAAATATTTTCCATGACCAGGCGAGCTGCGGCTGTGCAGGTATACCCTGTGGTACGCGCCATGCTCATGGTTTGAGTTTCTTTGTTATACCGATCATATAAAGTATAAATGATTTTTACTTTTCCCTTTTCGGCAGTACCCTCAAGAGTGACACGCATGATCGTAAAATCTTCTTCGCCCGGTTGATATTTCCATTGAGAAAAAAGAAGCTTTGAAATTAAATCTATCGGGGCCACTTCCGTATTTCTTACTTTGATCTTGCTTTTTTCAAAAAAACCGGATTCTCTGAATATCCTCATCAGGTCAGCGTGGCCCGGATAGCGTAATGTTTTTTCTTTCATGTCGGGGATATGAGGCATGGTGAACATCAGCGAACGTAATCCATCGGTATTGAAATATTCAAGCATTCCACATTCTTCAAAATTTATTTGTTCCACTTCACTCAGCGCTTCTTTAGTTACGAGCTTCCCGTTTTTGATATAACGTGCAGGGCGGGTATATTCTTCTAAAACATCAACAGGAGAAAACGGTGCCTTGTATTCATAAGGCTTTGTACGTAAGATGGGCAAACCTCCTACCAGGCATTCATAAGAAGTAAGCTTCATCTGCTTATTGTGTAAACCGGCCATCATATTGCACAAACCGGGTGCAACACCGCAATCCACCACAGCTGTCACGTTATTTTCCTTTGCGATAGCATCGAGTAAAAAAGCATCTTCAGGAAAAAAAGAAATGTCCACCACATTTTTTTTTGATTCAATGATTGCTTTTAAAACTTCAAATCCAAGAAATCCGGGAACCGCACCTATCACCAAATCAAAAGGAGCTATGGTCTTTTTTACTTCTGATATATTGCTGAAATCGCATGGTACAGTTTTTACAGAAAGTTTTTTTGAAATTGCATTTAAAACTTCCCGGTTTATATCAGCACATGTTACATCGTTATCTTTACATAAGTCGGCAACTATAGCGTTCCCCACCATGCCGCCTCCGAGAACTATTATTTTCTTACTCACTTTTTATCTTAATAAAACGTTCCATTCACTATATGCGCGTGGCCGCATTCAATTTGCTGTTTCTATAACTGTAGGAAAAATAAATCACTAAGCCGAGTATCAGCCAAATGGTGAATCCAATCCAGTTTTTTAATTCGATCTGGGCCATCATATACAGGCAACTAACCACTCCAAGAACGGGAATTAATGAAAGATTTTTTGTGACAGAAAGAATTGTAAGCGTTACACAAACAAAAATAAAAATCCACATGGGAATTTTGTGTTTAAACAGATCCCAGCCTTTGTCTAATTTTTTTTCTTCATTTAGCGGAACATCTGTCAGAAATTCAGAATACGATTCATCCGTCAGGCCGCTTATATATTCATCCAGATCATTGTTTGCAAGAGCAAGGTTTAAACTATCTTTTTGCGTCACATAGCTTTTTGCCAAATCCACGTCCTGCTTTTCTAACCGGCTGATGAAATCATTTTTTGAAACCACCACAGGAGCATTTGTAATAAAATCTTTTGTCTCATTACTTTTATAATTAAAAGCGAGAACTATGGTAAGAATAAATGCAAGGGGCACAATAATTTTTCCATTAATATAAGGTGTTCTGAATTTTCCTCTCGGAATATCTGTTTTATTCTGCAGCATGAGCACCCCGCCACAAACGAGAACAAAAGCGAACAACGTTCCGATGCTGCATAAATCGGTGACAATGGTTAAGTTGAGAAATAAAGACGGAATGGCAACGAGGAACCCGGTAATAATAGTAGCAAAAGAAGGTGTATGAAATTTCGGATGAATCTTAGAAAATATTTTTGGAAGCAAACCATCGCGGCTCATGCTCATCCAGATCCTCGGCTGGCCCAATTGAAAAACCAGCAACACACTGGCCATCGCAAAAATCGCGCTGACGGCAATAATGCTGCTCATCCATTTTAAATTTAATTCTCCGAAAACAAAAGCTAACGGGTCACCAACAGCAAGCTGATCATACTTCACCATTCCTGTTAAAACTAATGCAATTGCAATGTAAAGAATTGTGCAAATAATTATTGCCCACATCATTCCCCGCGGTAAATCGCGCTGGGGGTTTTTACATTCTTCTGCTGTTGTCGATATGGCATCAAAGCCGATGTATGCAAAAAAAACTGCTGATACGCCTTTTAATATCCCGCCCACTCCATTGGGAGTAAAGGGATGCCAGTTGGTTGTGTCAACATAAAAAACTCCTACGGCTATCACGAGAAGGACAATGGATAATTTTACGACAACCATCAGGTTGCTGGCATTGCGTGATTCTTTGATGCCGCGATAAACAAGCCATGTGATAAAAATAATGATAAACAATGCAGGAAGATCTGTAACAAGGTGCAGGCTGCCGAGCGCAGGGGAAGTTGTCCAGGCGGTATATGCACTTTGCAAGGCGGGAGTAAGGTTCGAAAATTCCTTTCCGCTGTGCATCAAAATAGAGGCTTCATTAAAACCTTTGTTTGCTGTCAGATAATCCATTTGCATCCATTGAGGAAGATGGACATTCATGCTTTCGAGCAAACCTGTAAAATAATCACTCCATGAAATGGCGACCGTTATGTTGCCAATACCATACTCCATGATGAGCGCCCAGCCGATGATCCATGCAAACAATTCACCAAATGCAACATAGGAATAGGTATAAGCGCTGCCTGAAACAGGAACCATGCTTGCAAATTCAGCATAACAAAAAGCAGCAAAGCCGCATGCAATGGCAGTGAAAATAAAAAGGAACACTACTCCGGGCCCGCCATCAGCGCTTGCCTGGCCGATGGTGCTGAAAATTCCGGCACCCACAATCGCTGCAATACCAAATGCAGTTAAATCACGGACACCGAGATGCTTTGACAAACTGTGTCTTTCAACATCGTCACCCGGCTCATCCACCTGTTTAAGAATCTGGTGAATAGATTTTTTGCGGAATAAATTCATACACGAATTTTTATAAGAATTTGCTAAAGTATAGGAATCTTCTTTATCTGGGAAATACCCAAAAAATAAAATCCTGTATTAAAGGATATTCACCCAATGAAAAAATTAATACCTAAAAAATTAGTGCGAGGGGAAGTGAAAGAACAAAATTGTTTATTTCCTTGTTTCCAGACGATTTTTACAGATAATCCTATCGCATGCTTTTTTAAAAAATTAAATTCAGCATTATTTTTGGATTATCTTTGATTATGCCGACCAGGCATGTAATAGTTTTTTAAAGTATATTTTGACCCATCCGTATGACTCTATCTGAAAAAATAAACCTGATCAGAAAAAAAATCAACCATTACTTGCCTGGTTTGATCATACTGATTCTTATTTATGGAGTCGGACCTATTGAACAGCTTATTTCATATTTAAGTGAAAAATATTTACCTTCCTTCTTTGGAATATTTACATTAATCTTTCTGATCATTCTTTTAATATGGATAAAAGAAGTTTCGCGAAAAAATTTTAATGAAATTACTGCATCACGGTTTAAGAAAGGTGCGTTCCATAAGTATATCCCGCTTATAATTCTCATGAGCGGTTTCTGGCAGGCAGTAATTGCTTTCGGAGCCTTAACGTCATGCTTGTACGATTACGGAATAATTCAGATTAAAGAAGTGAGAGGGAAAAATGATTATGCAGACTTTGCCGATTTTTATTTTTGGCATGGATTAGACCTTATTCCGGCATTTAAGATCAATGAAATATTTCATTTCCAAATTCCCATTACTTATAATAAAGGTCAATTACTTTTAGAATGGCTGCTTGTATTTTTTAAAATCATCATTGTATGGTTAATTATAGCGCAGGCATATGAATGGAATAAATGGCGAAAAGAGAAAGATGCAAAAGAAGCGGCATCCAAAATTCCGGAATCAATGAATTAATTCCTGAAGGGAAAGCCGGACCGAGCTGAAATCTTTTCTTTATTAAGGATCATTACCAGCATCGAAAGTAAAAAAGGTAAAGCGGGAACCTTGTACCTCACCATTGAACCGATCAGCGGAGTTGTAAGGCCAATAAGGGCGAAAAGAAAAACCACAAAAAATAATGAGAGATAAAAAACCGGCCTTTGATAATCCTGCAGCTTAGCTGAATAAATTACTGAAATAATAATTATTAAAATGATGGCCAAATTTTCAAGCGAAGCAATCAAGGCAAACGGGTTGCGAATTTGATTCCAGTTCGGAAGAATAAACGCATTCAGCAAAGCCTGCGGGGAGTTTTTTATAATACTGTGAACGCCCGGATTAACTAATGGCGGTTGAACAAAACTTCCAGAATTCATAAATTGCGCATAACCTATGCTGTTATGCTGTTTCCAGTAAATGATTTCCGCAAAGTCATAATTCGCATTGATATATTTTAAGTTAAATAAACCTATAAAGTATAGCAGGTAGACAATTGAAAATTTTATGAAAGTATTTTTATAGTTAGTTTTTACGCTCCACCAAAAAGCAAACAATCCGGGGAGAAGCATTATAAGAGTGTAAATTTTTAAAAATACCAGGAGGAGCAGGCTGCACGCAAATGAAAATATATGTATCATCCTTCGCTCCAAGGTGATCATTTTTGTGAATGAATACAAAAACATCCCCAGCGCAAAAGCAAGGATTCCCTCTTTAAGAATTCCTGATGTCCAGAATAAAACTGATGGGACAAGAAAAACTGAAATAAAAATCTCTTTTTGTTTTTGCGGGAAAGCCCTGGTAAAAATTTTGAACAATCCATTCAGTCCGATCAAAGACAGGAAACTAAAAAAAACCACATGTACATTGTAATATCCGAATGTAAAAATCCGGATAACGGCATTTACACGGATAATGGTTTTGCTGTCGTTATAAAAATATTCATAATTCTCCCATCCGCTTAGTTGACTATAATAAACGTCAAGGGCCCGCTGTTCACCCATGCCGGAAAGCATTTTGAAAAAATCTACAGGATGCGATTTGCCAAGTGAGAACATTTTATTCGCATCATTGAAAAAAACATAGGTGTCTCCGCCATTGAAGTAAGCCCGGTAAAGATAACCTAATAAGATTCCGGCCAGAATTTTCAGCATAAAAACATAGCCGAAATATTTTGAAGGAATTTTTTCCGATTTAAAAAAAAAAGATTTTAAAATTATGATTAAGAAAACAAAAGCGTAAAAAAAAGTCAGCAGGTATTCCATTTAATTTATCACAGATTTTAAAAAAGGGATTTTTTTCACCAGCTTCTCTTTATCCATTAAGGCCAGGAAAATAAAAAATAAAAACGGAAGCCCTTGTATTTTATACCTTACGATTGCTCCCATTACCGGGGTGATGAGCCCGACTAAAACAAAAAGAGCCACAACATAAATCACTGAAAAATAAAACATGGGTGTGAATTTTATTTTTTTTATGGTTATGGATAATAACGCAACAATTCCAAAGCAAATAATAAAAAAATTTTCAAGAGCTGAGAGCAAAATAAAAGGAGAATGTGAATCTAACAAATTCGGGCGGAACATTGTATTGTAAAATGCAACCGGGCTGTTTTTAATAAGGCTCCCGATATCAGGCTGTAATGGATGGATGTAAATTGCACTGCCTGCTTTTACTTCTTCTGCAAGCCTGATAAACTCTCCCTGCTTAACAGCAAGATATTGAAGAAAATTTATATTCCTGCTGAAGAGCGGAACAGACAATAAAAAAATAAAGAACAAAACAGCAGTGATTATAAATTTAAAGGCAATGTGTTTCCCGCTTTTTATGCTCAGCGAGTATGCAATATAACAAGGAAGAAAAATAAAAAACACATGCACTTTTACAAAGAGCAGCAAAATAAGAAAACAAATACTTAAAATTAAATCATAAAATTTCTTGTTCATGTCTGTACAAAATTTATCCATAAAATAAAGCGCTGTTCCTGAACAGAAAAGAATTAATCCATCTTTCAGCACACCTGAACCCCAGAAAATGATGGAAGGGAAAAGAAAAACAAAAATGAAGATGAGTCTCTTAAAATCCCTTAATTCTTTTAAAAACAATTTTGCAATGGCAACCAATCCTGTGAAAGAAAGAAAACAGAAAAACACATTATGCACCTGGTAATACCCCATGGAAACAAAACGCATCGCAACATTCAGGCGAATGATGGTCCTGTTTTCATTATAAAGATTATAGCGGTTCCACCAATTGTGCATTACGTTTGAATAATTCATGTACACATCATTATCATGCGGAAGCCCGATCATAAATTGCCAGAAAGTTTTCTTATCTGTAAAGAACATATCATAGATCACTTTACTGTCATCATAAAATTTAAAACAGTCAGCATACAAACGGTCAGTATAATAGTAGGTATAGATAAGGCTCAGAATGAATCCTGAAAAAACTTTCAGAAGGAAAACCAATTGCAGGCTTTTTATAGAAATCCCTTCGATTCCAAAAAATCTCATTTTGGAAATGAGAAAAATAAAAATTGCTGTATAAGCCAGCGTGAGAACTATTTCCAAGTTATGCGAACATTAATTTATTAACAATTCACAAATCATTAATCTGCTATCATTAATGGTTAATTACTTTTGCCACAAATAACCGAATTAATTTAATGATTCGCCACAGATTCACAGATTATTTGTAAAGGAAAAATGGAATGTTGGAATATTGGAAAACACATTATTCATCATTCCAATGAATGAAAACAAAAGTTTATCAAAATCTATCTTAAGACAAAAATCTGTAATCCCGATAGCTATCGGGAGTGGCATAAGAAAAAAGAAACCATTTAACTGATAATTTATAATTCATATTTTAAGATGAGCGATATAGCCGAAGAAACATTGACCACTGTTGAATCTGCAAAACAGTTGGGATTATTGCCGGAAGAGTTTGAAAAAATAAAATCTGTCCTGGGACGCACGCCAAATTTTACAGAATTAAGTTTATATTCTGTTATGTGGAGTGAACATTGCTCGTATAAAAATTCGATTACGTGGCTGAAAACTTTACCTAAGGATGGCCCCCACATGCTTGCAAAGGCAGGAGAAGAGAATGCAGGCCTTGTTGCCATCGGTGACGGGCTGGCGTGTGCATTTAAAATCGAATCTCATAATCACCCCTCTGCAATTGAACCTTACCAGGGCGCTGCAACGGGTGTCGGAGGAATTAACCGTGATATTTTTACGATGGGCGCCCGGCCGATTGCACAGTTAAATTCATTGCGTTTTGGAAATATTAATTCTGAAAAAATGAAATCATTGATTCGCGGAGTGGTGAAGGGTATTGGCGATTATGGAAATGCATTCGGTGTTCCAACAGTGGGAGGCGAAGTTTTTTTTGATGATTGCTACAATGTAAATATCCTGGTGAATGCAATGAGTGTGGGAATTGTGAAAGAAGGAAAAACTGTTTCAGCAATTTCTTACGGGGAAGGAAATCCTGTTTTTATTGTTGGTTCTGCTACCGGAAAAGATGGCATACACGGAGCAACATTTGCATCAGGTGATTTGCATGCAGATTCTGCCGAAGATTTGCCAAGTGTGCAGGTGGGCGATCCTTTTACAGAAAAATTATTGCTTGAAGCAACATTGGAGTTAATTGAAACCGGTGCTGTGATCGGAATGCAGGATATGGGCGCTGCCGGAATAATTTGCTCCACTTCTGAAATGAGCGCAAAAGGAGAACATGGAATGAATATTCATTTAGAACGTGTTCCCACAGGACAAAAGCACATGCAGCCATGGGAAATCTGCCTGAGCGAATCACAGGAGCGAATGCTGGTGATTGTGAAAAAAGGAATGGAAGAAATTGTAAAAAAAGTATTTGACAAGTGGGATTTGAATTGCACGCAAATCGGTGAAGTGACGACCGGCAACCAGTTAAAATTTTATTTTGATGGTGAATTGATTGCTGATGTTCCCGCGGAATCATTGGTGCTTGGCGGAGGCGCACCTGTGTATAAACGTGAATATGCGGAGCCGGAATATATTGCATTAAACAAAAATTTTGACATCAATAAAATTCCGGCTGAACAGGATTATAAAAAAATCGCAGAACATCTGGCAGGCCATCCGAATATTGCAAGCAAGCGTTGGGTGTTTGATCAATATGATTCAATGGTGGGAACAATTAATATGTCAACCAATCGCCCGTCTGATGCGGCAATAGTAAATATTAAGGAATCGAAGAAAGCGCTTGCCCTTACAGTGGATTGCAATTCGCGCTATGTGTATGCAGATCCTGAAACGGGCTGTGCCATTGCAGTTGCTGAAGCGGCACGTAACATTGTGTGTGCAGGCGGTGAGCCTACTGCCATTACAAATTGTCTCAACTTCGGGAACCCTTATAATAAAGAAGTGTACTGGCAGTTTGTTCATGCAATTAAGGGAATGGGTAATGCATGCATGAAATTTCAAACACCCGTCACAGGAGGTAATGTGAGCTTTTATAATCATTCAAGAACAGAAACAGAAGAGATTCCGGTCTTCCCCACTCCGACAATCGGGATGGTAGGAATCCTCGAGGATAAGAAACAGATCATGACACTGGATTTTAAAAATGCAGGTGATCACATTTTTTTGATCGGCAGATCGCAAAATGATATTGCTTCATCTGAATATTTATACTCCTATCTGAATATAAAAAATTCGCCTGCACCGGCTTTTGACCTTGATGAAGAATATGAGATGCAGCAATTAATAAAAAAACTTATAAAAAATAAGCTGATCGAATCTGCGCATGATGTTTCTGACGGAGGATTGTTTATAGCATTGCTTGAATCCGCCTTGCCGCGTACAACCGGGTTTGATATCAGCACCGATGAAGATATCCGTAAAGACGCCTTCCTTTTTGGCGAATCGCAAAGCCGCGTTGCTGTCAGCGTTAACCCTGAAAAATTAGATGCATTCGTGGATTTTATTGCAGACGCTGAAGTGGAATTCACCAACCTGGGTGAAGTAACAACAGGTGAAATTAAAATTGACGGAGAGGATTTTGAAAACGTTTCGCATTTTAAGAATATTTACAACAGGCTTTCTTTCGATTAAACCCCATCCTGATTTTTTTTATTTCTGTTTGAACTTTTAGCGGCTGCCTGCAACCGGAAATATTTTCTAACTGAAATAATTTATTCCCCGTTAAACAAAATAATATACGACCTTCCCGGTCGTAAAACCGAATATTTTTTTCGGACTGTAAACCTTCTAACTTCTCCTATCTTTGCCACACACATCAACTTTCATTTATGTCAACAAAACCAGGTATTGAATTTAATAAAAACGAGGATAATTATAAAACTCTTATCAGCAGGCTGCAGAATAAATTAAAAGAAGTTCAGGCCGGGGGCGGAAAAAAAAATGCAGACAAACAAAAAGAAAAAAATAAGATGCTTGCGCGGGAGCGTATAGCATACCTGTTAGATAAAGATGCCCCTCAATTTGAGATGGGCGCTTTTGTGGCTGATGAAATGTATAAAGAACAGGGGGGCTGCCCTTCTGCCGGTGTTGTCGTTATCATAGGATATATTTCGGGAAGGCAATGTATCGTGGTGGCAAATGATGCAACTGTGAAAGCTGGCGCCTGGTTCCCGATGACTGCAAAAAAGAATTTACGTGCACAGGAAATTTCCATTGAAAACCGTTTGCCCATCGTTTATCTTGTAGACAGCGCGGGAGTTTTTCTTCCGATGCAGGATGAAATATTTCCGGACAAAGAACACTTTGGAAGAATTTTCAGAAATAATGCCGTCATGTCTTCGATGGGAATTATCCAGGTGGCCGCCATTATGGGAAGCTGCGTTGCAGGAGGGGCTTACCTTCCCATCATGAGCGATGAAGCAATGATTGTGGACAAAACCGGCTCGGTTTTTCTTGCAGGATCATATCTTGTGAAATCAGCTATCGGTGAAGATATAGACAATGAAACGCTGGGAGGTGCAACAACCCATTGTGAAATTTCAGGTGTGACAGACAATAAATTTCCGGATGACGCATCCTGTCTTGATTACATTAAAAGAATATTTTCAAAGCTCGGAAGTTTTCAAAAAGCCGGATTTAACAGGGAAGAGCCGGCCCCTCCGAAAAAAAATCCGAAAGAAATTTACGGCATCATTCCGACTGACGCTGGAAAACAGTATGATATGCACGAAGTGATTTACCGTTTAATTGATAATTCAGCATTCGATGAATACAAAGAAAAATACGGGCAAAGTATCATTTGCGGAACAGCACGAATTGAAGGCTGGTCGGTGGGTATCGTTGCAAATCAGCGGAAGGTTGTAAAAACAAAAAAAGGAGAGATGCAGTTTGGCGGAGTTATTTTTTCTGATTCTGCAGATAAAGCCGCACGATTTATTATGAACTGTAACCAGCGAAAAATTCCCCTGGTATTTTTGCAGGATGTTACCGGGTTCATGGTTGGATCACGAAGCGAGCATGGAGGCATCATTAAAGACGGAGCAAAAATGGTAAATGCAATGGCAAATTCTGTGGTTCCGAAATTTACAATTATTATAGGCAATTCGTATGGTGCAGGGAATTATGCCATGTGCGGCAAAGCATATGATCCGAGATTGATTGCTGCATGGCCCACCGCCCAGATTGCTGTTATGGGAGGCTCACAGGCTGCAAAAACTTTATTGCAGATACAGGTAAGCGCATTGAAATCACAGGGAAAAACAGAGCTTACGAAAGAAGAAGAAAATGAAATGCTCAAAGTAATCACCGATCGTTACAATTCGCAGATTTCTCCTTATTATGCGGCTGCAAGGTTGTGGGTGGATGCCATCATTGATCCGATTGAAACCCGTAAAATGATTTCGATGGGAATTGAAATGGCTGATCATGCACCGATTGTGAAGCAATATAATGTGGGTGTTATCCAGACTTAGATAAGTTCGGGGAAAAATCTTTTCAGATTTTATTAACACCCTGCTTTTGCTCCTGCTGCGATTTCGCTACCTTCGTTGCTCAGCATTTTACTTTAAACACATTTAAGCATAAATGCAAACCCAGCCCGAAATCATAATTAAACCTCCGGAAAAAAGTTTATGCCTTTCGCAAAGAGAGCTTTTTAATTATGTGAATGGAAATTTCTCTGAAAAAGAAAAAAGAAAAATTGAATCGCATCTGCTTGTTTGCCTGAATTGTATTTCACATTACGAGGAAGTTTTAAATAAAAAAGAAAGTGCGGATATAAATGGAAAATATGCTGACCTGTTCCCTGATGCAGGGAAAAAGAAATTTGAAATAAATTTTATAAGCAAAAGAAAATTATTTACAGCAGCAGCCATTCTGTTTGGGATGATCGTGATTTATGGAGCGTATTCGAAATTTACATCGGGCCCTGAAAAAATTGGTACCTCTCGTTCAAATATTTCGGAGCCGCAGAAAGCAATACCGGAACCGGTGAATAAACAGGAACCTGTTTCTTCTGAAACGAATAATATTGAAGAAGTAATTCAGCCTCCCACCGGGAATGAGGCCGGCATTACCGTTGAACCAAAAGAGCAAAACCCGCCTGCTGAAATTAAAGTTGCAGAAAAGAAGATTGATGAAGCTGCAGAAAATAAAAACATACCCTTAACGGAAGAATTGCAAAAACCGGTTGAAAAAATTAATTCCGCCCCGGTTCTGAAAGATGAATTACCTGCACAGGATAATACAGAAAAATTGCCCGAAGCACCTGTAGCATCATTTATAAAAAACTACAAAGTATCCAAATCTCCCGATGAGCCTGAAACCGGGAGTTATGCAAAACAACTGGAAACTATTTTCCGCGAGATTGACCAGTCAGATTACAGCAATGCATTGACCGAAACAGGGAAATTACTATTTGACCATCCGGATGATGTGAACGGGAGGTATTATAAAGGATTTATCCATTACCAGGCCCAGGATAATGAACGCGCCCTGGTTGAAATGGACTGGATACTTAACAAGCATGATAAAATTTTTTATAATGATGCCCGCTGGTACAAAGCGTTAATTTTAAACAGAACACAAAAGCAGGATGAAGCAAAAAAAATCCTGGCTGAGCTTGCTTCAAAAAATGGTTCTTACTCAGCAAAAGCAAAGCAGCTTTTAGAATTAATGGGGGAGAAATGAATCAGCGAAATACGAATTGCTGCAAAAAGATTTTATTCTTTTAAAAATTTCTTTAACGTCCTTTGTTTTCCCTGCTTGTTTGGCAGGCATGCATTATCTACTTCAATAAAATAAATTCCTTTTGAAAAACCCTTTAATGAAACTTTTGATTGATTACTGTTTCCTGATACTTTAGTTTCATAAACCTTTTTTCCGTTGCTATCAGTTATTGTTATTTCCGGGTTTTCTTCACCCGTTAACCCCGATAAATGCGGGACAGGCGGATAACTAATGATTATAAAATCCTTCACCGGGTTGGGAAAAATTGAAAATTGTACATTGGAATTTGGAATTTCAGCGACTTCTGTTATTGTATCAGGCGTATATTCCCATAAATCATTAAAGTATAAAATTCCGGTTGTGCCGCCCAACCCTATATAACCTCTGTTACCAATTGAAAAAGATACAGCCTGGTCACGTGCGTTTCCTGAATAATTTGCTTTTTGATTCCATGCATTACTGACAGCATCATATTCCCAAAATTCATTTAATAACGTTGATCCCATTCCGTAATATCCTTTTCCATTTAATGAAAATGCCGGGGCAAAACATGTGCTGGTTCCGTTGGTGCCGGTTTTTTGCGTCCATAAATCGGAAGGCTCATCATATTCATATAAATCGTTTAAAAGATTTGCGGCCGGATCGTAACCCGTTCCGACATATCCTTTTGCGTTAATGGTAAAACTTGCAGCGCCCATTCTTTCAATTCCGGGCAAATTATTTTTTTGCTGCCACATATCTGTAACCGCATCATATTGCCACAAGTCATTAAAATAAACCGGCCCCGAGGCGGAACCCGTGCACACATATCCATTATTTCCGATTGTAAAACTTACCGGTGCAAATCTTGCGGCACCACCGAAATTATTTTTTTGCGTCCATAAATTTGTTAACGGGTCATACTCCCAAAAATCCTGCAGATCACCATTGCTGCTCAATCCCAATCCGGCATATCCTTTATCAGCAATTGAAAATCCGGCAGCAAAACTTCTCCCGATGCCTCCAAAATCGGCTTTTTGCGTCCACACATTTGCTGAAGGATCATATTCCCAAAAAAAATTTTTATACACTCCCCCATTCCATCCACAACCGAAATAACCTTTGCTGCCGATAGAAAATGAAAAAGTCCCTGCTACTCCCAACCCGGGAAAATTTGCCTTTTGCGTCCAGAAATCAGCCCTGGAAAAAAATGCAACTAAGATTAATATTAAACTGAAAAAAAATTTCATCCTATAATTTTAATCAAATGTATGAAAAGTTCTATGTTGCCAGCAAACCACTTGACTGAAATTCATACTTTTGAGCCCACAACAATTTAATGATTCAGCAATAAATGAAAAAATTCTTCCTGTTATTTTTTTTACTGGTGAACATTCTCTCTTTATCAGCTCAGGATTTAGTTGTAACATATTCCGGTGATTCACTCAATGCAAAAATAACACGTATAAAAGCAGGATATCTATATATTAATTACAGGGTCGGAAAAAAAATTGTGAATACACTGCTCCCCCCTGACAGCGTTATATTTTATCAATACGATTTTTATAATTTTTCAGATGTACCGAGGAATAAAGTAATCATGCGTGAAGATATTTCAAATTGGCGCGTGGCTTTAAACGCAGGATGGAGCTGGCGTGTGGCTCAAACGGACCCAAGCTTAAGCAGCTTTGAAAAAGAATATATTGATGGCCTGAAATCGGGTCATCATTTCGGTGCAGAAGTAAATTATTTTTTCACAAATCGTATTGGCATTGGCTTAAATTATAATACGCATTTTTCTTCAAATTCAGTATATGCATCAGCGCAATTTCCAAGTGGAACTGTTAAAAACGGATTATTGTCAGATGACATCTTAATTAATTTTATTGGTCCGTCATTTAATGTGCGCTTCATGTCCAGGAAAAACACAAATGTCCTGTACATGGATGCATCTCTCGGTTATTCAGATTATCGTGATAAATTCAATTTTATCGGTGACACACTTATACATATAAAAATTACAGGCTACACGGTAGGAATTAACTATAATCTTAGCTATGACTTTGGTATCACAAAGCATCTTGCCCTTGGTGCCGGAATATCATTACGAGTGGCAGCGCTTTCCACTCTGAAAATTACCGAAAACAATCAGACGCATACCGAAACGCTTCCTCCCGATAGCTATGAGAGCCTGGCACGGGCTGATATTGTACTGGGTATTCGCTTTCGCTGATAAGATGTGATGGTGCTGATTTTTTCTCAGCACTCTTTCAAAAGACAACCCCGGCATTCGCGTTTCTCCACACTTCGTAACATTTTTATGTTGTCATAAACCGGCCAGATTTTTTTGCTTTTGTAATTCTATTTAAAAAAAATCATGTACGTTTGAAACCGATAAAAACTAATTTTTATGGAAGAACCCAAAAAAGAGTTTAAGCCTTATATCTCGGCAACAGACAATGTAGCTGAATTTACGGTAAAGTCCATTTTATTCGGGGCCTTATTCGGAATTATTTTTGGCGCAGCTACCGTTTATCTTGCATTGAAAGCAGGATTAACAGTTTCTGCATCCATTCCTATTGCGGTGCTTGCCATTTCGCTCGGGAGAAAATTTCTGAAGACAACCATTCTTGAAAACAATATTATTCAGACGACCGGATCAGCAGGTGAGTCAATAGCTGCCGGTGTAGTTTTTACATTGCCCGGGTTTCTTTTTCTTACCGCTGATGAAACAGGCATCAGCACCGGTGCAGGATTTTTTAATTACTGGACCATTCTCATCCTGGCAATTTTTGGCGGCATGCTCGGCACGCTGATGATGATTCCGCTCCGCAGGTCATTGATTGTAAAAGAACATGGAACATTGCCTTACCCTGAAGGAACTGCCTGCGCTTCTGTATTAATAGCGGGAGAAAAAGGCGGAGACTTTGCAAAAACTGCATACCAGGGTTTAGGATTTGCAATATTATATGCAATGTTTCAAAGAGTGTTCCATGTAATTGCTGAAACACCTGCCTTTATTACGAAACAAACAAGTAAAATTTTTCCTTCGGCAACTGTTAACGGTGAAATCACGCCCGAATATCTCGGTGTCGGTTATATCATCGGTCCGAAAATTTCAGGAGTGCTTGTTGCCGGTGGCGTCATTGCATGGCTTGCTGTCATTCCTTTGCTTGCCACACTTGTACCGCCTGAAACAATTGCGCTTCAATTAATGAAACTGGGCTACCTGAAAGATTTAATGACTGCCGGAGGCCCGGGAAGATGGGATCCTGCCACACATACTTTTGCTAATACCGCTGTTGCCATTTACCGTGCATATATAAGGCAGATAGGTGCGGGCGCGGTAACAGCAGGAGGATTTATTATGCTGATAAAAACACTGCCCACTATCATTTCTTCTTTCCGCGAAAGCGTTGCCTCGATGAAAGAAAAAGGTGCAGCAGTTGTTTCAAGAACAGAAAATGATTTGTCTTTTAAAACTGTTGTAATCGGAAGCATAGCATTGATTGTGCTGATGGCATTTCTTCCGCAGATTCCCGGTGACAGCATCATTGGCAAGCTGATAGTGGGAATACTGGTCATCGTTTTCGGATTTTTCTTTGTGACGGTTTCTTCACGTATCGTAGGAATTATAGGTTCCAGCAACAATCCTATTTCAGGAATGACTATTGCCACCATCATGGCAACTTCTTTATTTTTTATCGGGGTCGGTTGGACAGGAAGTTTTTATGAACCGATGGTGCTTGTCGTTGGCGGAATGATCTGCATTGCAGCTGCAAATGCAGGAGCCACTTCCCAGGATTTGAAAACAGGATATATAGTGGGAGCTACACCGCGTTACCAGCAGATCGCTTTATTTGTTGGCGCCATTGTTTCTTCTATAGTAATAGGAATCACAGTAAAACTTCTTGATAATCCAACTCCTGATATGATTTCGCAGGGAATAACACATGCCATAGGAAGCGACAAATACCCGGCACCACAGGGAACCTTAATGGCAACCCTGATCCGCGGCTTGCTTTCATTTAATCTCGATTGGCAGTTTGTACTTGCAGGGGTTTTCGTTGCCATCACTATGGAGCTTTGCGGAATTAAATCCCTGTCATTTGCTGTAGGAATGTATTTACCATTGAGCACCACACTCCCGATATTTTGCGGTGGTGCTATAAAAGGAATTGTTGACTGGCGCTTGAAAAAGAAAAATGCTGCCAAAGAAGATGAAGAGCTTGGAAAAGGAAGCCTTTTTGCAACCGGTCTTGTTGCCGGTGGTGCTTTGGCCGGAGTTATTGTTGCCATGCTTTCAGTAAATGACAGCGTGCTCGCTGTCATACAAAACTGGAGTGCCGAGCATGGATTAACAGAAGCACTTGGCGAAGGAGGTTACCAGGTATTGGGTGCATTAATTTTTGCGTTCATGGGCGTGGTGCTTTATCGCGTGGCGACTAAAAAATAATTAAGACTCATATTCGTTTTAGTTGGATGGGGTTGTTTTCGATGCTCTCATCTTTTTATCATTGTTGTTTTGCTCACTCTTATTAATTTTACAGGAAATATTTTAAAATGAAAAAATTAAATTCCAGGATATTTACTTTGTTTTCAATTTCTTTTTTGGTTTTCAATTCGTGTACTGCCCAGGAAACGAATCAGAAAATTCACTGGATGAGCTTTGAAGAGGCTGTAAAGAAGAATGAAAAAGCTCCTAAAAAAATTTTTATTGATGTATATACGCATTGGTGCGGATGGTGCAAAAAAATGGATGCTGGAACTTTCATGAATGATTCCCTTGCGAATTATATGAATGAAAAATACTATGCCGTAAAATTAGATGCTGAAACGAAAGATACGATTCATTTTAAAGATAAATCATTCGCCTATCGTCCGGAGTATAAATCAAATGAATTTGCAGTAAGTTTACTCAATGGCCAGATGAGCTATCCCACATTTGTTTTTCTTGATGAGAATGTAAATATGCTCTCTCCCCTGCCCGGCTATCAGACAGTTGAGCAGTTAGCTTTAGTTATGAAATTTTATGGGGAAGATATTTATATGACTAAAAAATGGGATGAGTACACAGGTACAAGTGGAAGCGCGAAATAGCATTCGTATCTATTGAACCCTCCCATCTAATAAGTTAATAATCCTCTGTCCATACCCTGCATTTTTTTCCGAATGCGTAACCTGGATGATTGTAACACCATCTTCCTTATGCAGTTTTGTAAAAAGTTCCATGATTTCTTCTCCCTGTTTTGAATTCAGGTTGCCTGTGGGTTCATCGGCAAGAAGCAATTTGGGTTTCGCTATAAGGGCACGCGCAATTCCAACCAATTGCTGTTGCCCACCGGAAAGCTGTGCAGGAAACAAATCTTTTTTTCCGACAATCTGGAAACGGTCGAGCATATCGGCTACCATAGCTTTTCGCTCATTTGATTTTATATCCTGGTAAATGAGAGGTGTTTCGATGTTTTCATAAACGGTGAGTTCATCAATGAGGTGATACGCCTGGAAAACAAAGCCGATGTATTTTTTGTATAACGCTGATTTTTGTTTTTCTTTTAATGCATGAACTTTGTCATCAAAAAAAAGATACTCACCTTCTGAAGGATCATCCAGCATTCCTATTACATTGAGCAATGTTGATTTTCCCGAACCCGATGGCCCCATGATGGAAATAAATTCTCCTTCATTTACATTCATATCTATATCACGAAGAACAAATGTTCTTATTCCTCCGTTGGTAAACCATCTTGAAATATTTTTTAAGCTGATCATATTTTTTAAATAAATCTGTTTATAAAACTTATTCTGTTCTTAAACTATTAACCGGGTTGACAATAGCTGCTTTAATGGTTTGTGAGCAAATGGTAACAATGCCTGCCAGGCTGACTATTCCAAGTGCGAGCAGCGCGAGCAAGGGCGTATTGGAAATGCGGTAAGGGAAATTCTGCAGGAAAAAATTTCCGAGCAAAAAACCTGATGGGATTCCGATCAATGAACTAATACCAATCAGCTTTACAAAAGACTTGCTTAATAAAACGGTTACATCTTTAACACTTGCCCCCAATATTTTTCTCACCCCGATTTCTTTTATTTTTAATTGCGTATTGTACATCACCATTCCGAGCATGCCCAGGCAGGCAATCGTGATGGCGAGAAAAGAAATGTATCCAAGAATTTTTACTATGTCATTATATCCCGATTCAACATACGCCTGGTCAATTTCATCTTCCATTGTCATACACTGTATCGTGTGAACAGGATCCTGTTTTTTCCAGATGGATTGTACCGCTGCCATTACTTGATTTTTTGCAGCAGGGTCATAAGCAATGCTTGCTAAATTAAAATCTGCAGGACGGTAACGGAAGGCCATCGGACCAATTGCATTTTCAAAAGTTCGGAAATGAAAATCCTGCACTACTCCCACAATCTGCAACTGAATGGAATCATCTGTATAAATAGTTTGGTCAAGAGCAGCAGAAGCATTGGCAAAACCAAAAGATCTCAATGCTGTTTCATTTAAGATGACTTCTGATTCTTTTTCTTTTGACAAACCCGGTTTGAAATTTCTTCCTGCAACAAATTTAACCTGCAGGTTTTTAAGATAATCAGCATTCGCGCGAAAATCGCGCATCACAAATGATTCATCAGTTTTGTTTCGTTTGTAATCACTGGCGCGGTCAGCTGATGTTCCGAGACTGTGGGATACAGCACCCACACTTTGTACTCCCGCCACATTCCTGATTTCATTGGCATACTTTTCATATTCTTGTCCCTGTAAATGAAGGTTCAGAATATTTTTTTCGTTAATGCCATAGTTAGCTGAAAGCATAAAATGAACCTGCTGATAAATAAATAATACGCTCACCACAAAAATGAGCGACAATGAAAATTGCACTACCATTAATATTTTTCTGAAACTGACCTTCGTATTGACAGCAGAACCTAACACATTTTTAAGAACAAGAACAGGTTTGAATCCTGAAAGATAAACAGCCGGCAAAAGCCCGGCAATTATTCCAACGAGTAAAGCAAAGGCAACAAACAAAAAATAAATCCATACGTTTTCATGCAAATCAAACGAAAATGCCTGCGTTAATTGCAATTGAAGAAGCGATGATTTCAGGAACTGCAAAAGAACATAAGAAAAAACAAGGGCCAGCATGGAGAATACAACTGATTCACCGATGAATTGAAAAAATACCTGGAGGCGGTTTGCTCCCATTACTTTCCGCACTCCTATTTCTCTCGCACGTTTCAGCGATTTTGCAATCATCAGGTTGGTATAATTTAATCCTGCCATGATCATGATAATAGCAGCCAGCGATCCAAGAAAAATCAGTACGAGCTCAGGAACTGCTCTTCCCATATTATTAGAGAGAATAGGTCCCGGGCTGATTTTATTTAACGGTTGGAGAAAAAACGCATAACCTTTGTCGCGCGTTTCTAATTTAAGGCCCGTATAATATTTTTTAGCAATTACAGTCAGCGCAGCTTCCACTTCCTTTTGTGTTTTTCCTTCTTTCAATTTTAAATATAAATGTCCGGCATAATAGTTTGTCCAGTCATCTAACGATGGCGAAACAATATTTTGTTTTTCCAAAACAGGCAATGCATTGATGGAAGCGAGCACCTCAAAATCAAAATGTGTTTTACCTTTAAAATCTTCAAACACTCCGCTTACGATATAATTTCCATATCCGCTTAATGAAATTGTTTTACCTATCGGGTCATCCTTTCCGAAGATTTTCACGGCTGCTTCTTTGGTAAGAATAATTCCATCAGGAGAAGAAAGGGCCGTTGCAGGATTTCCTTTTTCAAGTTTGAAATTAAAAACGGTGAGAAAGGATGGATCGGCAAAGAAACCGTGAACAGGGAGAACTGTATTATTTGCTTTTGCATCACAATTGAGATAACGGTTAAGGCGCACCACTGCTTCAGTAAAGGAATAATATTTTTTCAGCACGTCTGCAAGCGCTAACGGAACGGATGCATAATTTTCTGTTTCCCCGTTTACACGCTGAGCAGCTGTATTGACGCGGTAAATTCGATCAGCATCATTATGAAAATTGTCGAACTCGTATTGTTCCTTAATGATCTGAATGATGAGCAGACCAAGTGACATGCTTACGGCAAGCCCTATAATGTTGATTGCGGAAAAGGTTTTGTTTCTCCAGATATTGCGCAGTGCGATGATGAAATAGTTTTTGAACATGATGGGGAGCGTGAATTTAGCTCAAGCTATATCCGTGAATACTGTACCGGAAATTTACCGCGCTGAATGACACGAATTTAAAAATACTGTAAAAATAAAAGTGTGCGGTTATGATACAATTAGTGTGCGGTAGTGATGCAGGAATGCGGTCATATAGGGAGCCGTGAGAGTGGCTTTTTTTTGATTCAAAAATCAGAATGCCGCCTGAAAAGTCCGGTTTGCCCTGGCTCTGTCAACAATAAAATCTAAATTGATTATTTCTTCAAGTTTTGTCTGCAGGAGGTTAATGCTCCCCCGTTTATTAACAAATGCCCTGGCGCCCAGTTTACGGGCAAGTTGAAGTTTTTCGGTCTCAGCAGATATAATAACCACAGGTATCTCTTTAATTAAAGGTTTTTCTACTATCTTTTCCAAACATTCTATGCCATTCATTTTGGGCAAATAAATTTCCATAAAGATAATGTCCGGCAGCGGGTTTAGATTTTCAAGTTTCTCAATTGCTTCTGCGCCATCATGGGCGATGCCCATTAATATCGCATTCGGAATTTCGGCAAGTGCTTCCATAAAAAAAAGCTGGTCGTCCTTATCATTGTCCACTAATAAAATATTTTTTCTTCTTTTCATCATACAAAGCGGTAATCCCGATGAACCGGTATTTACAAAATTATGAGACGGATAAATGAAAAGCCTTACATAATTCCAGAAAAAAGTTACATAATTTACATATCCTGAAATAAGGTTATTTTTGCCGCTGAAGTCATTCTCTTAAATTTTTTTATTACGCCATCGTAAAAAAGTAATAAAAAAGTTTTCTTGTGTGAGTGCATTAAACTTTAAACAAAATGGTAACAAGAGACGGGGAGCCGATTAAGATTTTACTGGCTGATGATGATGATGATGACAGAGTACTTTTTCAAGATGCTTTGAATGAAGTTAATCCACGAACCCAGTTAAAAACTGTGGAAGACGGGCAAAAGTTAATGAACTATCTTGCTTCGCTTGACGGAGCACATCCTGATATTATTTTTCTTGATATTAATATGCCGTGCAAGGACGGAAAACAATGCCTGAAAGAAATAAGAAGCAATAAGGAACTCGATAAGATTCCTGTGGTTATGTTTTCAACTTCCAACTATCAGAAAGATGTTGAGGAAACTTTTAATAACGGAGCAAATCTTTATGTTGCGAAACCGGTTTTTTTTAAAGAGCAGGTTAATACTCTTCAAAAAATATTTTCACTGAACTGGCAGGAGGATTTATTGAAACCTGATAAAAAAAGGTTTGTGCTTCATGCAGGAAAGATTGGATGAAACCGCGGAAGCGGTTTTTTTGTTTTATTCGTTTCTGGTATACGGTTGGCTGAAAAGTTCACCGGACTTTTGCCGTGCCATAAATGGCGGAGTTAAGTTTTTTACGAATGCGTCAGCCGCGCAAGGGATGGCAGCGGAAACCCCGCAGTTTGGGTTGGCTTGTGAGAAAGCGCGAGGAGTTGCAGCGGACAGCCCGACCTCAATCCGCCATAGGCGGATTGGGGATGCGCCCAAATAATTTTTATTTTAAAAAACCTCTGACGTTATTCTGTTCTTAAACTATTTACCGGATTTGCAACTGCAGCTTTTATAGCCTGCACACTGATAGTTGCAATGGCAATTAATACTGCGATGGTTGCGCTAAGAATAAATAACCACCAGCTGATGTCAATTCGGTATGCGAAATCCTGCAGCCACTTATTCATGGCAAACCATGCAACAGGGAATGCTATCAATGACGCCACAATTATTAAGCGGATAAAATCTTTTGAGATTAAAGTGATTATAGATTGAATGTTAGCTCCGAGAATTTTTCTGATGCCGATTTCTTTTACGCGTTGTTCAACTGTGAAGGTAGTCAGGGCAAAAAGACCTATCGCTGCAATAAGCAGGGCGAGAATAGTAAAGAAGGTTACGGCTTTGCCAAGCATTCTTTCTTTTTCAGCAAGTGCTGCAAAATTTTCATCGAGAAAACTATATTGCATCGGTTCATCGCTTGAAAATGATTTCCATTTGGTATTGAGGAAAGAAATAAAATCGCTCACATGCTGTCTTCCCTGCAATTTGACAGCTAATTCATATCCTTCTTTTGAATAAGACAAAACAACGGGAGCAATTTTTTCATGCATAGACTGAAAATTAAAATCACTGATTATTCCTATTACAGTTTGTCCATCATTTATCTGTGCACCAACGGGATTTTTCAATTCCAGTTCTTTTACAGCAGCTTCGTTCAAAATGGCCGCTGAACTGTCAGAGGCTAATTCCTTTGAAAAATTTCTTCCCTGCAAAATATGCATTCCGAGAGTCGGGATAAAATTTTCATCGGCAGGAAATGTCTGGATTGTTTTTGCTTCAGTCATTTGCGGAGTCTGGTAGGTGTACATCCAAACGCTTTTACCTGCTGGTGTTCGCTGACTGAATGCGGTTGAAACCACTTCGCTTCTTGCCGCTAATGTTTGTTTGAATGTTTCTGCATTTTTTCCGAGCGCTCCTGCATTATTTATAATTATCACTCCCGTTTCGTCAAAGCCTTTGTCCTTATGTTGCATAAAGCTCAATTGGTGATGAACCACAAGTGTGCAGATGATCAAACCGATAGCAAGCGTAAATTGAAATACAACGAGACTGCTTCTGAAATTTTTATTTCCTTTCAGCGTAAGCTCGCCTTTGAGAATTTTTTTTGGAGAGAAAGATGTAAGATAGAACGAGGGATATAAACCGGCAAGCAATGCAATAAAGAAAACAAAGCATAACAATATAACAGGTTGTTGCCAGTTGAGAAATAAAGTGTTTACCAATTGTGTTCCGGTGAGAGCATGAAACAGATTTACTAATCCCAATGCCACACCGATCGAAAACAACATCGCTGCAAAACTCATCAATGCAGTTTCAAATAAGAATTGTACAATGAGTGATTTTTTTTCAGCGCCCAAAGTTTTTTTAATGCCCACTTCTTTTGCACGAATGGATGAACGCGCAGTAGTAAGATTTACATAATTGACAACGGCAATAAGGATAATAAAAATTCCGATGATGCCGAGCACATAAACCTGGACAGGATTTCCATTCGGAGAAATATCGAATTTGAATGGAGAGTAGAGATAAATATCTTTAAACGGCTGAATGAAAAATTTTATGGAAGCGGGTTGCGCCTTCCATTGTTCAAATGGTTTTGATGATTTCGAAAATGGAAATGCATAGCGAAGCAAAATGTCGTCTAAGCTTTTTCTTAAACCGGATTCAGTTGCTCCTTCACGCAGCTTCACATAGTTATAATACATTGCCGAACTCCATGAATTATCGTCTTTCAGAGAAATTGACATCCACATATCAGCAACGAGGTGCGTTTTGTGATCGTTATTGGCAATAACACCTGTGACTCTATAAGTTGTTTTTTCTTTACCGATTAAAATTGTTTTTCCTGTAGCAGGTTGATTGCCAAAATATTTTTTTGCCAGCTTTTCACTAAGTACAATTTCATCTTTTGAATGCATCACCTGTTGCGGATTGCCTTCAAGAAACTGGTAAGAAAATACTTTGAAGTAATTTGAATCAACAGTGAAATAATTTGGCTCGTTGTAAACTGTTGTGTTTACTTCAACAGGTATTGCCTGGAAGCCGCGGTCAAAGGCCGTAGCAACTTCTACGTCTTTGTATTCAGCAAGTTTATCATGTAAAATTTTCTGGCTTTTGGCAAAACCTCCCATATCAAAAAAATCTGTTGCAACGCGATAGATGCGGTTGTAATCTGCAAAGTGACGGTCGCAGGTAAGTTCCTGCCATGTGTACATAAGTATTACAAATGAGGATGCAATACCGAGAGTAAGTCCGAAAATATTGAGGATAGAAAAACCTTTGTACTTGATGAGATTTCGGAATGCGAGTTTGAGGTTGTTTTTAAACATGGTTTACTGGATTGGCAAGAGAAAGTGCCGTCAATATTGTACCGGAAATTTACGGTACTGATTGCCATAAATTTAAAAATAGAGAATAAAATAATGTGTGCGGTTTTGATACAGCCGGTGTGCGGTAACGCTACAAAGAAAGTTGTTCCGGGTTTGGAAGTTGGGTGCTCGTGTTTCGTTGGAGGGAATTATGAAGAAAAAAAGGAGAGGTTGGCAGAAAAAGGATCTGAACCGTGATTTTCCTGATTGAAGGATTAAAAAATTGAACCTGCTTTTGGCGGATTCTATTTTTTATTTTCTAATTCTATTTTTTGAATATCTTGAACAGAAATATTCTCGTTTTCCTCCAACATCAATAATTCAGAATTGAGGACTTTGTGCTGACGCAAAACTTTGCCGCTTTTTAAAATGACTTTTACTATTTGATAACCCATCCCGCTTTCAGGAAGATTTACAAGTATATCAATAAAGGTATCCGGTAACTTTAACGAATGTGTTTGCATGATTCTTTTTAATACGAGTGTTGTTGAATGAATGTTCCAATTGAAGTTCCATTTTCGAAATAAGCTTCTTTTCCTCCACCGCGTTTTCTATTTGCAGGCTGAACAATACCGCGCTGAAGTTCGTCTGCTTTTTTGGGTTTTATCTCAAATGCAAATTTAATTTCATCATCGTTTGGTAAAGCATAACGCTCAACTGGATCATCATTATCTTTTTTGCATTTAAGATAGTCTTCCTGAGTGGTCGAAAAACTTCCGGGACGCAAGCATTTATTTACTTTATCAATTCTTCTATCGTTATCAAATGCAGAAAGGCGCGTGAACATTTCATCTCCATTAGCCGGTTCTTTAGGATTATCAAGAGCGCCTCGTTCATGTTCGTTTTTACTTTCGTTGACTATTCCACGAAACTCGCGTTCATTAAGAACAGTTATATTGGTTAAAATAATGTCACGGGCTTGGAATCTCGTTGCCGAAACACCTTCTTTCATTACCATCCGGACGTAGAGATCTTGCCTGCCATCCATTTCAATTGCTGCTTCGGAATTAAGGACAAGATACTTATTTCTTTCGTAGCTGCGAAAAGTAGTGGCTTCAATTACCTGATAACCCATACCGGTTTCAGGCTGATGAAGTAAATAGTCTTGCTGTTCCTTTGTAAGCGTTATAAACATAACTTCATTTGTAATTACAAAGATATTAATTCAGGGGTGGTAAAAATTACGGTGCGTACTTTTTCGCGGACACCAGCCGCACGGAATTCTAATTTGCTTCAGGAGAAATTAAATTACATTTGTTGATTAAAAAATTGTTTGTGCGACACAAACAATAGCTGAAGATAAAGTAAGAGCATATATAGACGGACAAGAAGAACACCATACAAAAACTACTTTTATGCAGGAGTATGATGAGTTTATTCGTAAATATGATTTTAAAAGTCATGGCTAAAGCCGATTGCTTTTCAGTTTTTAATCTCCGCCATAAATGGCGGAGTTAATTATTCGTCCACAATTTTATTTTTTTACGAATGCGTCAGCCGCGCAAGGGATGGTAGCGGAAACCCCGCAGTTTGGGTTGGCTTGTGAGTAAGCGCGAGGAGTTGCAGCGGACAGCCCGACCCCCTTGCGTAGCTTGGGGATGCGCCCAAATAATTTTTATTTTAAAAAATCTCTGAGGTTATTCTGTCCGTAAACTATTTACAGGATTTGCTACTGCGGCTTTGAATGCCTGTACGCTGACGGTTAGAAATGCAATGATAATTGCGAGGAGGGCAGAGATGAAAAAGATCCACCATTGGATGGTGATGCGGTAAGCAAAGTCTTCGAGCCATTTGTTCATGCTCCAGCATGCGATGGGAAATGCAATGACTGAAGAGATGAGGACAAGGCGGATGAAATCGCGGGAGAGCAATGCGATGAGACCCTGCACGGATGCGCCTAAAACTTTTCGTACACCAATTTCTTTTGTTCTTCTTTCGGCAGTGTAAGCAGCAAGCCCGAACAGCCCGAGGCAGCCGACAAATATGGAAAGGACGGTGAAGATGCTGAAGAGGGAACCCATGCGCTGGTCGGAACTATAGAGTGCGTTGAAGTCTTCGTCAAGGAAGGTGTAATCGAAAGGAGCATCGGGTACGAAGCTTTTCCATTTGCTTTCGAACCGGCTGATGTTTTCACTCATGTCGCCAGGCTGCACGCGCGCAAGCATGTATGAACTGCCGAGACCATACGTATGAGAAGATTGGTGAAACAATGCAAATGGGCCCATAACGGTGTGCAGTGACTGGATGTTAAAATCTTTTGCAACACCAATAACCCGGAACCGCTGCGAGTTGCCGGGGTACTGCAGATACATGCCCACGGGATTTTTCCAGCCGATTTGCTTTGCAGCGTTTTGGTTGAGAATGACTGATGCCGAATCATTAAATTCTTTTGAAAAATTTCTTCCTTCGAGGATTTCAATTTTTAGTGCGGGAACAAAATCATCGTCCACAAGAAATGACGGAAGCCCGATTTCTTTTGCCACCTGTTCTTTGGTATTGGCAGGTTCGGGCACGTAACCGTCTTCGAATCTTATTGCGGTAGGGTTGCTGGATGTGATGCTGACATTGGAAACCCCGGGAAGCTTTGTGAGCTCCTGCCTGAATGTTTCTTCTTTTGTTCCTAACCGCTGGCTGTTGGAAATGACGATTACATTTTCTTTGTTCAGGCCTATATCTTTGCTTTGTATATATTGCAACTGCTTATATACAATGAGTGTGCAGATGATGAGCGCTGTGGAAACTGTAAATTGAAAAACTACCAGGCCATTCCTGATAAAAAGGTTTCCGAGCCTGGATGTAAACAGTTTGATGCCTTTGAGCACTGCAACGGGCTGGAAGGAAGTGAGGTAAAATGCGGGATAGCTTCCTGCAAGCAAACCGGTGATGACGGAGAGTATTAATATATAAAGCCAGTTGCCATTAGTGAATATCAAACTGAAGCCAAGTGTTTTTCCGGCAACGGCATTAAATGGTTTTAAGAAAAGCAGTACTAGCACAATAGCTGTGAGTGCAGAGATGAAACTATATAACATGGCTTCACACAGAAATTGTTTTATCAATTGTTTTTTCTCCGAACCGAGCACTTTCCTGATGCCGACTTCTTTTGCGCGTTTGGCTGATTGTGCTGTAGAGAGGTTCATAAAGTTGACACAGGCGAGCACGATGATGATAAGAGCAATGGCGGAAAAAATGTACACGTACTTTATATCGCTTAATGACGGAATGCGTGAGCCTATGTTTGCGGAATGTAAATGCACTTGTGTGAGCGGCTGCAAATGGAAATCCCACTTGCCGCCTTTTTTGTAAAATTCTTCCAGCGGCTGACCGATGCGCCTGAAGGCTGATGCAGCGTGCTTTTTCACGACTGCAGGAAATTTTGTTTCGAGCTGTGCAATGCTTCGCTCATCGTTCGGCACGTTGTCTTTTAGTTTTACATACGTGTTCACCTGCAGCCACACCCAACTCCAACTGAATCTTTTTGGTGCGGGATAAGAGGAGATGGAAGCAAGCATGTCGAACTTCCAGGTTATTTGCTGTGGAGGGTTTTCTATAATGCCTGTTACTGTGTAAGGGATTCTGTCGTTATCGAATAATAATGTTTTATTGAGTGCGCTGCTGTTGCCGAAATATTTTTTTGCAGTGTGTTCGGTGATGACAATTGAATTTGGTTTCTCCAAACAGGTTTTGGAATTTCCTTCGAGCATGGTGTAACTGAACATTTGCAGGAAGTTGGAATCAACACCGAGAATATTTTTTTCGGTAAAAAATTTTTCATCCTGGTTTTTATCCTCTGTGCGAACAACAAGATCGCCCGGCATGTAAATCCTGACGTAAGATTCTATTTCAGGAATTTCACTGACGAGTGCAGGACCCACGGTTGGCGGGGTGTTGCCTGCCCAGAAATCAACTCCATCCATGTTGCCGTTTAAATTGACCTGGTAAATGCGGCCGGAATTTTTGAAGAACTTGTCGTACTGCAATTCATCCTGCACATAGAATGCAATGAGGATTACGCAAGCCATGCCAATTGCCAGCCCTGCAGTGTTGATGAAGCTGTTGAATTTATTTCGGGTGATGTTGCGCCAGGCGATTTTGAAATTGTTTTGGAACATGATGGAAGTTTTTTTATTCTGTTCGTAAAGAGTTTACCGGGTTTGCAACTGCGGCTTTCATTGCCTGCAAACTGACTGTGAGGAAAGCAATAAGCAAAGTGAGCATGGCTGCAAGTGCGAAGTACCACCATTCCATATTTATCCTGTAAGCGAAATCCTGAAGCCATTTATGCATGGCGTACCATGCAAACGGAATTGCAATTACTGCAGCTACCATTACAAGCCGCAGGAAATCTTTTGACAGCAGTGAAATGATTTGCGAGACGGTAGCGCCTAAAACTTTCCTGATACCGATTTCTTTAGTGCGCTGCTCGGCAGCAAATGCAATCAAACCGAACAATCCGAGACATGCAATGATGATGGCAAGAATGGTGAAGCAGGAAAACACAGTTCTGAAATTTTGGTCGGCACTATACAATGCTTCAATACTGTCGTTGAGAAAATAATAATCAAACAAACGTCCCGGAACCTGCTGCTTCCACACACCTGCAATTTCTTTTATAGTTGCATCGAGATTGGCAGTGTTAATTTTTATCGCCAACTGACCGAAACGCTGTGGCGTGACGACAAACCCAAATGGTTTGATTTCGCTTCGCAATGATGTAAAATGAAAATCCTTTGTGACGCCTACAATGGTTGCGTAGTAAGTTGTATCCTTATCCTGCCCCCAGACAATCTGCTGACCCACCGGAGGCGAGGGCACACCTAAATCTTTAAGCGCTTTTTCATTGAGAATAATTCCATCTGATGTATCATGCGGAAATTTTGATGAGAAATCTCTTCCTTCTTTTATTTCCACACCCAGCACACTTAGAAAATCATAACCGACATTAAGAAAATTGAGGAGCAGCGAGTTCTGCGAACCTTTCATGCTGACACTATTGGTCCAGTTTTGCTCACCAATCATTCCATCACACCCGGCAGTTTTAATCACACCCGGAATTTTTTTTAATGCATCTTCCAGCACACTTCCATTTCCGGGTAAACCATAACTGTTATTTACAATCACTACCTGTTCTTTATCGAAACCGAGGTTTGTCGTCTGCATGTAATTGAGCTGTTTGCTTACGATGATGGTTCCAACTATAAGAATCATTGAGATAACAAATTGTACTACAACAAGCAGCCTGCGCAGGGTAAAAGAATTTTTTCCTGCACTCTGCAGATTTTTTAAAACGAGCACCGGTTTGAAGTGCGATAAATAAATTGCAGGATACAGCCCTGCGATGACTCCTATGAATATTGAAAAAAGAATGAGTGAAACAATCCATTGAAAATTTGTAAATGAAAACATGGTAAGCTCTTTTTGAGTGATGCTGTTAAAAAGCGGCAACATTATTCCGACAATGATCACAGCAAAGGCTGAAGCAAGAATGGTGATAAGAATGGATTCGGTAAGGAACTGCCTGATCAATGCCCTTCGCTCTGCGCCTACAACTTTGCGGACACCGATTTCTTTTGCACGCAATGATGATTTCGCGGTAACTAAATTTATATAGTTGATTGCAGCAATGATGATGACAAACAATGCAACAATTCCGAAAATATAGATGTATTGCCGGTCACCGTTAGGGCGAAGCTCCCATTTGAGGTGAGAGGTAAGGTGAATATCACGGAGCGGCTGGGTATAAAAAATATTTTTATTGTCGGGCTGATTCTTTTTGAATGCTGCCTGTATTTTCGGTTCGACCTGTGCTATACCGCCAGTTGATTTTAACTTTATGTAGGTGTAAAAATTGTAAAAGCTCCATGTATTATCGAGATTCTGGTCAGGTCGTTCCATGTCTTTCATTGGCAGAAGAAAATCAAAAGTGAAATGAGCATTTTTCGGAATGTCTTTCATGACGGCACTTACCATGAACTTTCCTTTATCCACTATCTCAATTGTTTTACCAATGGGGTCCTCTGTGCCAAAATATTTTTCTGCTGAAGATTGCGTAAGCACAACAAAGTTTTTTTCACTGAGCGCTGTGGCCGGATTTCCTTTTACCAGGGGAAATGTAAAAAAGCTGAATACATTGGGATCGGCATGATATACGGCTGGCTCATAGAATTCTTTTTCGCCATACTTTACCTGGTGTTTTCTTCCCCAATCCGGAAAAATCCGGATGACGGATTCTACTCCCGGAATTTCTTTCATTATGGCTGGTGCAATGGCAGGAGGTGTGGTTGCATCAGGCAAACGGCTTCCGTCTTCGTTGACAAAATCTTTTACCACGCGATATACCCTGTCACCGTCTTTATTGAAGTTATCATAACTTAATTCATCGGTAATGTATAATGTCATGAGCAGGCAGCAGGCAAAACCTGTTGCCAGACCAAAAATATTAAGCGAGGAAAGAAGCCTGTTCTTTTTGAGGTTTCGCCATGCGATGCGGAAATAGTTTTTGAACATGATTAAAATTTTCTATTCTGTTCGTAATGATTTTACAGGATTGGAAATTGCGGCTTTGAAGGATTGAAGACCGATGGTGAGAAAGGCAACGAGCAGGGCGATGGCACCGGCAAGAACGAATGTCCACCAGTTGATGGAGATGCGGTAGGCAAAATCGCGGAGCCAACTGCTGACGGATATGTAAGCAAGAGGAGCAGCAATGAGGACTGCAATGCAAACGAGCTTTAAGAGATCGTTTGAGACTAACCTGATGACGCTGATGACATCAGCGCCAAGGACTTTGCGGATGCCGATTTCGCGGAAACGCTGTTTGACTGTGAAGGCAGTGAGCCCGAAGAGACCGAGGCATGCAACAAAAACGGAGAGCACGGTGAAGACACCAAGGATGGATTGCATGTTGCTTTCTGTTTTATAAAGGGCGCCAAAATCGTCATCCATGAAAGAGGAAAGGGGAGCATTTTTTCCTGTAACATTTATCCACGCGCGGTCTATTTGATTTATGGTTGCTGAAATGTTTGCGGGTTTTATACGCGCTGCTATGGTTCCGTAAAACTGAGGGTCTATGTGAATGATGAGGGGTTTTATGTTTTCGTGAAGGGATTTGAAATTAAAATCTTTTACGACACCGATGACTTTTCCTTTTTTGCCCAAACCCCAGTTGATGTTTTTTCCAAGGGCGAGATTGTTGTTCTTCCAGCCGAATTCTTTTACCGCAGCTTCGTTGACAATAAATGCCTGGTCAGGATCGGTGGAGAATTGTTTTGAAAAATTGCGCCCGGCAACGATCGGTATGCGGAATGTGTTGAGAAAATTTTCATCAACGGTAATTACGCATTGCGAGGAGACTTCGTTTTCGGCATATCCTTCGGGGATGATGGCCACGCTGCTGATGCCATATTTGAAAGTGAAATCGGTGAGCGATGCGCTTTCGACACCGGGAGCTTTCGAGATTTCGTTTAAGAGCGTTTCCTGCTTTGCGGCATCGGCACGCGATAAATCGAATTCAATGACCTGCTCTTTGTTCAATCCTAATTTCTGGTTTTGAATGTAACGCAGTTGCTGAAATATTAAAGCTGTTCCGACTATTAGAACTATAGCAATAGTAAATTGAAATACGACCAGCCCTTTGCGGAGAAAAATATCTTTCCACTCGTGTTTTAATTGCCCTTTCAAAATGTTGACGGGTTTGAAAGAGGACATTAAAAATGCAGGGTAAATTCCGGCTACGAAACCGATGCAAAGAATTATGACTGCATACACTAAAAATAAAAACGGGGATAGGAGGAATGACAATGAAAAAGCTTGTGAAGTGAATGAATTATAAAACGGCAGAATAACTATTACTATGGTAAGAGCGAGCAACGTGGAGATGACAGCGAATAAAACAGATTCCCCTAAAAACTGCATGGTAAGCTGGGTACGTTGCGCACCAATTACCTTTCGCAGACCGATTTCTTTTGCACGGTTGATTGATTTTGCAGTGGAGAGGTTGATAAAATTGCAGCAGGCGATTAAAAGTATTAGTATAGCTGTGGCAGAAAAAATATATACATAGGTAATGTCACCGTTAGAAGCGATTTCCGAATTTAGATTTGATTTGAGGTGAATATCGGTGAGCGGCTGCAGTTTGAGGTCGTACCCAAGCCCCGCTTCTTTTCTTTGTTCAGCCATTTCTTTGCTGATGAGAGCGGTGATTTTTGTTTCGAGATTTTTGTAGTTATAGTTTTCCGGGAGGAGGATGTATGTATAGTAGTTGTTATTGTACCAGTTGTCGTTCGGGTTGTAGCCATTCATTTTGTAAATGGTTGCGGCAGAAAGAATGCAATCAAAATTAAAATGCGAATTTTCGGGAACATCTTTTATAATTCCTGTAACGGTGAGATTAATTGTGTCGGACAGTTGCATGGTTTTTCCGAGAGGCAACTCGCTGCCGAAATATTTTTTTGCAGTGGTTTCGGTGAGCACAACGGAAAACGGTTCGGTGAGCGCTTTCTGCGGGTTGCCTGAAACCATCGGGAAGGTGAATATATCAAAGAAGCCGGAGTCAGCATAGAGAATACGCGTTTCATCAAATCTCTTTTCTTTATTTGAAAGATTTCTCGAGGAGTAATTGATGCGGACTGTGTTTTGAATTTCAGGAAAGCTGGCTTTCAATGCCGGAGCCATTGGCGGAGATGTTACCGCTCGTGCATTGTCTCCTTTCGGCATGTGCAGCACTTCGGTGAGGCGATAGATCCTGTCCGCATTTACATTGTATTTATCAAAGCTCAACTCATGCTGAACAAAAAGAAAAATCAGAATGCAGCATGCAATGCCGATTGAAAGCCCTGTTATGTTAATGACGGAATATAATTTATTCCTCCGGAGATTGCGCCATGCGGTTTTAAAATAGTTTTTGAACATGATGGAAATGATTTATTCTGTGCGCAGAGAATTTACCGGATTTGCAATAGCAGCTTTTATTGCCTGGAAGCTAACGGTGCACATGGCAACGAGCAGGGTGAGCACGCCTGCCACACCGAATATCCACCACGCGATATTTGTACGGTATGCAAAATCTTCCAGCCATTTATTCATAGCAAACCATGTGACCGGTGTTGCTATGATGACGGCTATACCTATGAGTTTTAAAAAATCTTTTGAAAGCATAGTGGTAATATCCATTACGGAGGCGCCCAGCACTTTGCGAATTCCTATTTCTTTAATGCGCTGAGAAGCAGTGTAAGCTGCAAGTCCGAATAAACCAAGACATCCGATAATAATTGCCAATGCAGCAAAGCTTGTAAACAACTTTCCGAATTTTTTTTCATTTTCATACTGGCGGTTGAAATACTCATCGAGGAAAAAATAACTGAAAGGATTGCCCGGAAATGCTTTTGTCCATGACTGCTGTATATGATTGAGTGTTTGCTGCAGATTATCCGTATGGATGCGGACAGAATAAATCTCACCTCCGTAAGGCGCACAGTAAAACATAGTAGGATCCATTGTTTTTTTCAATGATACCTGGTGGTAATCATTCACCACACCCGCAATTTGCGGATTCCATCCAAACTGCATAATGGAAAGGTTTTTACCTACTGCTTCAGCGGGGGTTTTAAACCCGAGCAGCTCAGAGGCAGATTTTGTAATGATGACTGAAGTATCGGGATCTTTCGTGTATTCACTGGAAAAATTTCTTCCGGCAAGCAATTTCATTTTATATACATCAAGAAAATTATAGTCCATACTATTAAACCTCATTACTGCGGAATCATTTGTTTCTCCACCATATCGCCTGGCCATAATTTTAAATTCGCGCAACTTGCCGGGAACGGTAAGTGAAAATGCAGTGGCTTCTATAGAGGGATTTTTTTTAAGCTCATTGCGGAACACATCAATAGCTGCATTAAATGCTGTTCGGTTGGTATCTGCTATTCCGGGGCGGTCTATTATTAAAACCTGGTCTATGTTCATACCGAGGTCGCCATTCATCATGAATTTCAGCTGGCGATAAACAATCAGTGTTCCTGCAATCAATATGATGGAAGCGATGAACTGAACGGTTACCAATCCTTTTCGCAACAGGATGCCGCGGAAACTGTTTTTCAGTTTTCCTTTTAAAACAGTTACAGGTTTGAAAGAAGATAGTACGAGAGCAGGATAAAAACCGGAAAGAATTGTCCCTGCAATCCAGAGTACAATAAGCAAACCAAGAAACCACGGTTGAAACAGGAAAGTAATATTCAGCTTCTGTCCCGAAAGCGTATTAAAATAGGAGAGCGATAACATTGTCAATCCCCATGCTATTATTAAAGAAAACAGGTTTACCAAAGAAGCTTCTACGAGAAACTGGCTGATGAGCTGACGCTTAAATGCGCCTATTACTTTTCTTATTCCAACTTCCCTTGCTCTTTCCAAAGCCCGCGCAGTAGAAAGATTCACATAGTTAATCCATGCTATGATGAGTACAAATATTCCAATGATGCTCATGAACAAAACGATCCTTCCGTTACCGTTAGATTCAGGTTCTTCCGCAAGGTCTGAACAGAGATGAATATCCTTCAACGGTTGCAGGCTGAGAATATCCTTCCGCAACGTGCCCGCAAACTCGGGCCGGTATTTATTGACTATAGCCGGCAGCTTTGCCTCAACATTCTTCGGATCAGTGCCCGGGCGTAATTGAATGTAGGTGTACATATCCTTACGTCCCCACCCGGATGCATAACGCTTCTGCGCCCACTCACCACGGAGCAATAAAGTTTTGTACGAAAATAAAATATCAAATTTCAAATGTGTATTGGAAGGGAGGTCTTTAAATATACCGGTCACTTTTGCCTGCTCGTTTACAAAATCATCATCCTGTAAAAACAATGTTTTACCTATGGGATCTTCATCTTTAAAATACATGCGCGCATATTTTTCAGAGATCACTGCATTAAGCGGTTCAGCTAATGCCGTTGCCGGATCGCCTTTTACCATTTCATAACCCATCATAGAAAAAAGCGCTGAATCTGCATATAGAAATGACCTGTGCTTAAAAGCAACAGGCTCCGGTTTTGCATCTTTATAAGTAACTATGATATTATTCTTGTATCCCATGTTATACAGGCGGGCATAAGCCAATACTTCAGGCAATTCATTTTTCAAAGCCGGGCCAACACCAGGGTAATTTTCAGCGCTGGCGGTGAGCAATTCTTTATTGTTATATGATTCAAGTTTTACACGGTATATATTTTCTTTATCCGGAATAAAGTTTTCATAGCTGCGCTCGAATTTCACATACTGCGCAATCAGCAGGAAAACCGCCATGCCTGTTGCCAGTCCAAGAATATTAAGCATAGAAAAGAATTTATTTCTCCTGAGATTTCGCAGAGCTGTTAAAAGCAAATTATGTAACATGGTGATTCGTTTTACTGTTAAATTATTCGGTTCTTAAACTGTTCACAGGATTGGCAATAGCAGCTTTAATTGCCTGTATGCTTACCGTCAGAAATGCAATTAGCAAAGTGAGTATTGCTGCCATTACAAAAATCCACCACTGAATATTGATTCGATATGCATAATCCTGCAGCCAGTTACTCATGATGTACCATGCAATGGGTGAGGCGACAATGACTGCAACAAAAACGAGTTTTAAAAAATCTTTTGACAATAAACTAACCATGTTGGCAACTGTTGCACCGAGTACCTTTCGTATCCCGATTTCCTTTGTTCTGCGCTCGGCTGTGTAAGCTGCGAGTCCGAATAATCCGAGGCAGGAAATGAAAATAGTGAGGATCGCAAACAGGCGTGACAACTTTGCCACAAGCATTTCGCTTTTGAAGAGTTTGTCAAAATCAGCATCCATAAAATTATATTCGAAAGGATAGCCAGGGTTATTTTTTTTAATCACACTTTCAATTTGCGCAAGTGCATCGGGGGTATTTACATTGTCTTTGATGCGTATAAATAAGTTATATGTATTTCGCGGATCACAGTACAAAACGTAAGGATCGGGAGCCTTGTAAAAATCATTGTAAACAAAATCTTTTACCAGCCCGACTATTTGATATGCATTAGAATCCTGCCTGACAATTTCTCCGACTGGATTTTTTTTGTTCATCAGCTTTGCAAAAGTTTCGTTGACGATAATATTCATTGAATCCTTTTTCCAATCGGCATTAAAATCACGGCCGGCAATGATCTGCATTCCCGTTGTATTTATAAAACCAGGGCTTCCGTTTTCAACTGTAATTAAAACTTCTTTGGTCGGATCTTTTCCTTCCCAGCTAAAACCACCCGTATTGCTGCCTTCATTTAGCAAATTCTGGCTGCTGGTAGCTGCATTGGATACCATTCCGGTCGAAATCAAATCCTGCCTGATGACATCAAAATGCTCCTTCACATTACTCTGCAAATCGCAATAGATAAGATTTTCTTTGTTGTAGCCAAGCTGGCGGTCCTTTACATGTTGTATCTGCCGGAAGATTACGACCGTGCTGATGATGAGAACAATTGAAACAACAAATTGTGTAACAACTAATCCTTTGCGAACCATTGCAGCACCGGAAGATTTTATTTTCATTCCTTTGAAAATGCTTACAGGGCTGAACGAAGAGAGATAAACAGAAGGGTAGCTTCCAGCAATGAACCCACACAGGATGGCAATGCCGATGAGAAGCAACCATTGTAAAGGGTTTGTTAAACCGAGTGAGAGTTTTTTCTCTACAAGTTCGTTGAAGAATGGAAGCGAGATGAGAACGAACACACATGCTATGACTAATGATATGAATGAAGTAACCAATGATTCGCCAACAAATTGTTTCATCAGCGCAAAGCGTTCTGCTCCCATTACTTTGCGAACACCCACTTCACGCATGCGTTGCTCTGAACGTGCTGTAGCGAGATTCATAAAATTGATGCAGGCAATAAATATGAGCAGCAATGCAATGATGCTGAACAAACGCACGTATTCAATTCTTCCTCCGTCCTGCTTGCCTTCGTTGAATTTGCTGCGCAAACGCCAGTCATCCATAGCGTGTAAAAATATTTTTGCGGCCGCATCTTTATTTTTTGCCTGGATGAATGAATATATTTTTTTGTTCAGTTTATCCACATCTGTTCCCGGTTTCAGCTCTACGTAGGTTTGCATTCCATTATTGTCCCATGTCTTATACCAGTCATTTTGTTTCTCAAAAATTTTGAATGATGCCAGCCATTGAAATTTCAGCGAACTATTGTTGGGCGCGTCTTTCAAAACTCCTGTTATCAGCATTTCTTTCTTATTATTTACTTTGATGTATTTCCCGACAGGGTTTTCATCACCGAAAAGTTTTTGTGATAATTTACTTGTAATCACTATGGAGTGCTCATCAGCCAAAGCATTTTTCTTTTCGCCATGGAGCAGCGGAAATGTGAACATGTCAAGGTATGAAGGATCAACTAACCTGCCGTCATCGTAAATAGTTTTTTCACCAATTGTAAATAACCAACGGTCACCCCAATCTGCGCGGGCTGTGTTTTTTATTTCAGGAACTTCATCCTTCAATGCCCCGGCAAGCAAACCCGGTACAGCGGAAAAGGTGTAGGTTTTGCCTTCATAGGTTTGGTTGTCCATTACCTGGTAAAGGGTGGTGTACTTTTCGTGGAAGCGGTTGTACGTGATTTCGTCCTGCACCCAGAGCAAAATCAAAATGGCGCAAGCCATACCAAGAGCCAAACCGAAAATGTTTATTAAAGAAAATCCTTTGTTTTTTTTTGTGTGACGCAGGGAGATTTTGAGATATTCTTTAAACATGATTGAAATTTTTTATTCTGTTCGTAATGATGTAACAGGATTGGCAGTCGCAACTTTTAACGTGCGCATCACCAAAATGAGCAACGCCATGAAAAACATGAGAGAGCCTCCTGCTGCAAAAATCCACCAGCTAAGCTGCGTGCGGTAAGCAAAATTCTCCAGCCATTTATTTCCGCTGTACCATGCGATGGGTACGGCAATGAGAAATGCAATGATGATGAGCTGCAGAAAATCTTTTGAGAGCAATGAAATGATTTGTGAAACACTTGCGCCAATAACTTTGCGGATGCCGATTTCTTTTGTGCGCTGGTTGGTAATGTAAATGATTAAGCCGAGCAAGCCGAGGCAACTGATGAAAATGGAAAGCCCCGATGCCCATGCAAGGAGCTTTGAAATATGCTGCTCGGTTTCGTAATATTTTGCAATCTGCTCGTCAAGAAAATTAATTTCAATGTCATCGTCAGGATAAATTTCTTTCCATGCTGTACCAATTTTCTGTATTGCTTTCTGCCATGTGCGGTCTTCAGGGCTGTGGGGACGCAATGCAATATTGATTAACCGTTCCTGATTCTTCCAATGTGCGATGATAAGCGGTTTGATGGTTTGGTGCATGGATTTTTCATGGAAATCGACAACGACACCAGCAATGGGAGTGAGCTTTTCGCCATTCCATTTCAAAATTTTTCCGACAGCATCAGAAGGGTTTTTAAATCCAAGCGTATGCAGATAAGTTTCGTTGATGAGGAGCGAGTTTACAGAATCACTTTCGGTGAGGTTGTTGCCGGCAAGCAGCTTTATTTTGTAGAGATTGATATAGTCAGGGTCACCAAGCTTAACGGAAACCATGCCGGTGTTTTCATTTTTACTTCCCTGCAACGATGCTGTAGTGTTCCATCCTCCCCGATAGGAAGGCGGGCCGTAACTGCGGCTTACCATTTGAATTTCGGGAATGGCATTGAGCTTTTGAACCAGCACGTCATTGTTATCGTGACTGAAGCGTGAACTATTGGGCTCGAAATAAACAACAGCATCTTTTTTAAAACCCAAATCTTTGTTGAGAGAATATCGGATTTGCTTACTCACCAGGACGGTTACAATGATAAACACTTGCGCAATGACAAACTGGGAAACGGAAAGAATTTTTCTTATGCGAACATTGCGTCCTGCGCCAGCATCTTTTGCAGATTGATTTTTTAATACGGCAACCGGCCGGTAAGAGGAGAGGACGAGCGCGGGATAAAAACCGGAAAGCGCACTGATGACTATGGTGAGCAGGAAAAGGAAGAGCAATATTTCGGGCTGAAGAAAATTATAATGCAGCCCTTCGGGGATAAAATCGGCAAACGCTTTTAAGATGAGGGGAGCGATGATAACAGATAGTATTGTTGCGATGAGTGTGAGCAAAAATGTTTCGCTTAAAAACTGGAACACCAATTGTTTTCTTGAACTACCGATTGTTTTGCGGATGCCGATCTCCTTTGCACGCTGCGATGCCTGTGCGGTTGTGAGATTGATAAAGTTGATACCACCGAGCATGAGCAGGAAAGCTGCAATAGCGAGCAGCCCGTAGAGCGTTGGCTTGTGAGCAAGGCGCTGGTCGAAGTTATCGTAATCTGAATTAAAATGTAAATCACTTAATGGCTGAAGAAGCCAGGTGGTTTTGGTTTGGTCATGCGGATCAGGTGTGCGGTGTTTTTTATAAACGGAATTTATTTGTGCAGCTATATCATTTACACTTGCGTTTTGATTGAACTTTAAAAATACTTGTGTTTCGGAACTCACATTGTCCCATGCATTCCAGTCGTCAGGTGTGAGCGAAGTGATTTCATACGTTTTTCTGGAAACAAAAATGTTGAATGTGAAATCGGTGTTTTCTGTAATGTCTTTTACGATTCCTGTTACAGTGGTACGAATTGTATCGTTGAAAATAATTTCCCTTCCGGGGATTTCAGAGAGGGGAGTGTCTCCGAAAAAAAGTTTTGCTTTTGATTCGGTGAGCACTACCTGGTATGGTTGCTCCAAAGCTATTTCGGGTGAGCCGACTGCCCATTGGTAAGGAATTATTTTGAAATAGTTTTTATCGGCATAGACTACTTTTTTTTCTTTTTTATAAAGAACAGGTTTGTCTTTTCCACTCATCGGTATGCTTACTCTTTTATCTCCCATCCATGTCTGGAAAAAAGCAACTGCATCCAGTCCCGTTACTTCTTTGCTTACCGTATTTCCCATTGGTATGGGTGCACCAGAGTTACGCCCCACTTCTCCATCAAAAATAAACTCCCCGTTAATACGGTAAATCCGGTCGCCATCTTTTTGAAATTTGTCAAATGAGAAATCGTATTTCACAATCAGGAAAATGACAAGCGAAGCGCTGATGCCGATCGCCAACCCGATGATATTGATGAGCGAAAAAGATTTGTTGCGAAGAAAACTTCTGAATGCTGTTTTGAAAAAATTCCTGAACATGGTTTTTGGGTTGATTAGTTACACGAGAATATTTTCCGTCACCGTTTGTCCGTCTAACATTCGGATGATGCGATGACTGTACCGCGCATCATGCTCCGAGTGCGTTACCATAACTATAGTAGTTCCCTGCTCATTCAAATCGGTAAGCAACTGCATCACTTCCGTTCCGTTTTTGGAATCTAAATTTCCTGTCGGTTCATCTGCAAGAATTAATTTCGGATTGTTTACTACCGCACGTGCAACAGCAACACGTTGTTGTTGACCACCGCTTAATTGCTGCGGAAAATGATTTCTCCTGTGCATGATCTGCATTTTGTCAAGCACTTCCTCCACGCGTTTTTTTCTTTCAGCAGCTCCAACCTTTGTATAGATGAGAGGCAGCTCTACGTTTTCATACACAGTCAATTCATCAATAAGATTAAAACTTTGAAAAACAAAACCGAGATTGTGCTTTCGCAAATCAGCGCGCTTACGCTCATTGAAATGCGCTATTTCAATATCATTGAATTTGTAGCTGCCGCTGTCGGGGTCATCAAGCATGCCCAGAATGTTGAGCAGTGTTGATTTGCCGCAACCCGAAGGTCCCATCACAGCAACAAATTCTCCGGCTTTCACTTCCACACTTAATTTGTTGAGCGCAACTGTTTCTACTTCTTCCGTGCGGTAAATTTTTTCGAGGTCATTGATTTTTATCATAGTAAATGATATTATTTATTTTATTTTTTTCATTCTTAGAATCCCTTTTGCCCTCGCACACCCTGACCCTAAAGGATACTGCGCGAGTGGTTCCCTTTATGGAATCAAAGGGTGAGCGCTGGCATTATTTATTTTTTCAGAACTAACTCCTGCATATCATTGTAATTTTCATAATTGGATGTAATCACTTTATCACCCGGTTTTAATCCTTCCAATACTTCATAGTAATCAGGATTCTGACGACCAAGTCGAATGTCAACACGATATGCTTTTGTTGAACCTTCATTGACTTTGAAAATCCAGTTGCCCCCGGTTTGCTGGTAAAATCCGCCTTTTGGCACAAGCAACGCAGTCGTTTCATCGCTCAGCGCAAGACGCAATTGCAAGGTTTGTCCCCTGCGGATTCCTTTCGGCACTTTATTATCAAATTGCATATCCACCTGGAAACGCCCGTTACTTACCTGTGTGTAAACTTTTTTAATTACTAACGTGTAGGTGCTGTCACCCAATGTGAACTCACCTTTCAATCCTGTATAGATGCGCGAAATATAATGCTCATCAATATCAGCACGAACTTTAAATCCCCCAACCACATCAATCTGTCCAAGCCGCTCTCCTTTATTTTTTGATTGACCGACTTCAGCATCGAGTGAAGTAAGTTGTCCGTCAACAGGAGCACGCACGATTAAATCACCAACTTTTCTGCGCATCAGTTCAAGAGCGCCTTGCATGCGTGTATACGATTCTTTCATTTGCGCAAGCTGCTGCTTAGTTGAAATGGAATCCTGCATCAAAGTTTTTTCTGAAAGATTTTTTCTTTTCACCTGGAAGTTGTATGCGTTTTCAGTTGATTTAAATTCCTGCCGTGCAATCACACTGTCCTCGTACAATTTTTTGTTCATATCATAAATGCGCTTTGCTTCTGCAAGAGAATTGTCCACTTCAGCCATCATATTCAGTTGGTCAATCGTATGCTGGTGCGCCTGGTTGCGGGTGTTCTGCATTTCAGTCAGCACCTGGAACACGGCAGTTTCGCGGTTTGAAAGGTCAAGTTCCAGGTCTGTATTCACCAGCTTAAGAATAGGGCCGCCTTTTTTCATTAATGCACCATCTTCAACAAAGATGGAATCCACTCTTCCGCCTTCGGTAGCATCCAAATAAATCGTGGTTTGCGGAAGCACAATTCCGTTCACCGGAATAAATTCTGTAAACGCTCCATTCTTAACCTCACTTACCGTTATCCGCTCAAGGTCAACATTCAGCCGCGATTTGCCAGAACCCATGAAAATGCTGAACACAATCAACAGCACAATTCCACCTGTGACAGACCATGTCACAATGCGTTTTGTTGTCCATCTCTTTTTTTCAAGTACTCTGTCCATTATTTAAAAGTTATCTGGTAAAAAATAATCCACATACAACCATTCTGTCAATATTATACCGTAAATTTAGGATGCTGAAATTCATCGGTTTAAAATTATTGAATATAAAAGAGTGTTCGGTTTTGATACAGCGCATGTGCGTTTACGATGCAAAAAGTAATTCAGAAAACCTGGAAAGATCAGTTTGGGCTTTTTCATTGTATTCGTATGCCTTCTGCACAACCCTGACCCTACACTGCAATGACATTAAATTAAAAAAATGAATTTCAAAATGCCTTCGCTCACCCCTTACACCTAAAGGGGAACAAACGCACAAATCTTTATTCGATTGTTCCCCTTCAGGGGTAAGGGGTAAAAGGCATTGTTTAAGTTAATTCCAAACTGATACACTACCGAATTCTCTTAAAAAAATTTTTTATACATTTTTTTGAATAAATTTGCCACCCTTTAATTTAAAGCATGTTGAAAACCAAGTAGATTAATTGCCGTTGTAGCTCAGTTGGTTAGAGCACCAGATTGTGGATCTGGGGGTCGTGGGTTCGGGTCCCACCAACGGTGCAAGAAAGAAAAAAGCATTATTCAAAAGATGATGCTTTTTTTTAGCGATAATTATCGCAAGACAAGATAATGGAAGCAAACAAAAGAGGTATCATTCCCAAAAAAATAAAGGGATTCAGGGATATTGAGCCGGGTTTAAATCAACTCAGGTGGACAATAGTTGACGGGGCGAGAAAAGTTTACAAAGCTTATGGCTTTGAACATTGGGATACACCTGTTTTGGAATATGCCGATTCACTTGGTAAATATATGCCGGGCGAAGGTACGCTCACTGAAGGGGAGGTAGCTGAGGGAGTTTATTCATTTCGCAATCCTGAAGAAGAGCCTGTTTATGACGAGAAAGGAAATGAACTGAAGGATAAAGACAACTTTGATAAAATAATTTACGAAAATCATTTTCTTGCGTTGCGATATGATCTCACTGCACCGTTAGCACGGTTGTATTCCGAACAACTCTGGCAGGATAAGCTGAAAGGCCTTGCGAAAACTGAAAAGTCGCCATTATTCCGCAGGTATCAATTCGGGCCTGTATTCAGATTTGAACCGAAGCTCGATCCCGGGAGGTTCAGGGAATTCTGGCAGTTAGATTTTGATACTGTCGGAACAACGGATATGACTGCTGATGCCGAAGTGTGCATGGTGGCGGCTGATGCAATGGAGGAAATCGGGTTGAAAAGGGGTGCTTACATTGTAAAAGTGAATAACAGGAAAGTGCTGAAGGGATTTCTTAATAATATAGGAGTCCATGATGAAGATACGGAGAAAAATATTTTAAGAGTCATTGACAAGCTGGACAAAATCGGGTTGGAAGGTCTCATACAGGAATTGGGAAAAGGAAGAACAGATGTATCGGGTGCGGTGGTTAAAGGATTGGGATTAAATCCCGGTTGGATTAAAGAGATTGCAGCATTTTTTAAGAAGTTCGGAAAAACAAAAAGCAGGAAAAATATTTTAAAACGGTTAAGCGATCTTGTACATACAAATACCATTTTCGCTGAGGGCGTTGAGGAATTAAAGAAAATTGACAGTGTTCTTTCTGCAATGGGATACAGCGAAAAGAGAGTCATCTTTGACCCGACACTTGTCCGCGGGATGTCATACTACACCGGACCTGTTTTTGAAGTTGAATCAAAACAAACGTATACGGACGAAAAAGGAAACGAAAGAAAAGTCGGTTCCATTTGCGGGGGAGGCAGATATGATGAACTTGTTGAAAAATTGCTTGGAATAAAAGTTCCTGCTACGGGATTATCAATCGGTGTGGACCGCCTTGCTGAACTGCTTCAACTTACCAAACAGGCGCCAAAACAAATCCCCGGCCCGGTTTTGATTGTTGTGTTTGATAATAATCTCATGACCGAGTACCAGAAAATTGCAAAACAATTACGCAAAGCAAAAATTGATACTGAAATTTATTACGGTTTACAGAGAGGATTAAACAAGCAACTGGCTTACGCAGATAAAAAAAATTCCCCTGTTGCAATTATGATGGGTGAGAATGAATTGCAAAAAGGAGTTATTACGGTGAAGGATTTAAAAGCCGGGAAGGAAATTGCAGGTGAATTTACCGATAAGGCCGAGTGGCTGAAGACTGCACAGTTTGAAGTGAAGAAAGAGGAGCTTGTAAAAAAAATTAAAGAGGTTTTGAGGAAGCATAAATAATTCCAGGCCCCACCTAAAGCATAGCACTGGCTGGCTCATCCCGTCACTGGCGGGATGCCCTCCATAGGGGAGGAATGCAAACCCACCAGCCGCTTTTATCTCAGACCGGCTTAACAAATGAACCCCGTGTGTGCGGACACACACGAAGGTAAAAAAGCTGAAACATAAAAACTTTTACTGATTTAATTCAAGCCCCACCTAACCTCCCCGGAGGGGAGGAATGCAAGCCCACCGGCCGCTTTTATCTCAAACTGGTTAACAAAAGTCCCGTGAGAGCGGTTTTTTTTATTCTCTAACTTTGGGAAAAACTGTAATTAACTCCGCCATTTATGGCGGAGATTCAAAGGAATAATGAAAGCGGCTTTAGCCGTGAGTTTTTCGTTCATTTCTTTTGCTTGTGCAAAAGAAGGAACCAAAGAAAAGCACGCCACGAGCACCAACTGAAATTTTATTTGGCGCACATGCCAGCGCACCGGGTTATGGTTTGCGCTGCTCTACCAAAACAGACCCGATTGAAACGAAAATCGTTTTTTTGCCTTTTAAAAAAATTAAAAAGAAAAAAAGATTGCAGTGGAAAGCGGGACCGGAGGTAATACTAAGCGAAAACCTTCTTCTCCAAAAATTTAAAATTTAAAATTCTCATCAATTAACTAATTTCGCTTTTATGTTAAAAAAATCTTCTGTTCTTGTAATTGATGATGACACGGATGTGCTGACTGCCGTAAAGCTTTTGCTGAAAACAGAAGTGAGCGAAGTGATCACAGAAAAGAACCCGCAGAATATTTTGTCGCTGGTCGGCAAACAGAAATTCGATATCATTCTTCTCGATATGAATTTTTCCGCTTCGGTGAACACCGGCAATGAAGGATTGTACTGGCTGAAACGGATCAAAGAAATGCGCCCCGAAACATCTGTGATCATGATTACGGCTTATGGCGATATCGATCTTGCGGTTAAATCTTTGAAGGAGGGCGCATCTGATTTTGTTTTAAAACCCTGGCAAAATGAAAAACTGCTGGCTACGATTAACGAGGCATTGCGAAATAAAAAAGATGTCGGCCAGAAATCTGCGCGGCAAAAAGAGAATGGTTCAGTGATCGGAAATGAATTGATCGGCCGGTCGGAAGTGATGCAGGGAATTTTTTACAAGGTTGAAAAGATTGCGCCCACCGATGCAAATATTCTTTTGCTTGGCGAGAACGGAACGGGAAAAGATTTAATTGCAAAAGCGATTCACCAGCATTCCAACCGGGCTGACAAACCTTTTGTGAAAGTGGATGTGGGTGCCTTAACAGAAACTTTATTTGAATCGGAACTGTTCGGTCATAAGAAGGGGGCATTTACGGACGCGCGTGATGACAGGGAAGGACGTTTTGAATCGGCAACTGGCGGTACGTTATTCTTAGATGAGATCGGGAACATTTCCTTATCGCAACAGGCAAAGCTGCTCACCGTTTTACAAAACCGGCAGGTTACGCGTTTGGGCTCCAATCAGCCTGTGGCCATCGATATCCGGTTGGTTTGCGCAACCAATGTTCCGATGAGCGAGCTGGCAAATGAAAACCGTTTCAGGAAAGATTTAATTTACCGTATCAATACGATCGAGATAGAAGTTCCACCGCTCCGGAAAAGAAAAGATGATATTGTTCTTCTTGCAAAACATTTCCTGGAAATTTATTCGGAAAAATATTTCAGAGCCACTATCCAGTTTGATGCTGCTGCCATTGAAAAGCTTAGCCATTACCATTACCCCGGCAACGTGCGCGAGCTTCGCTATATCATTGAACGGGCAGTGATCATGGCTGACGGGAATATTCTCCGTGCAGATGACCTGATCTTCTCACCAATTGAATCAGCCGGTGAATATCAAACCGATCCCGGTGATTATAAATTGAGCACGGTTGAAAAAAATACGATCATGCGCGCCATTGAAAAAAATAACGGCAACATTACCAAAGCCGCAAAGGAACTCGGATTAACCCGCACCGCGTTATACAGGCGCATCAGCAAATATGACATATAAGAATTTCGGAAGAGGAATACTTGTAAGAGTGCCATTGCTATTTCTTGCACTTGTTGCGGCAGCATGGTTCGTTGTTCATACAAACTACCTGGTGTTAGGAATTGCAGCGTGCCTGGTTGCTTATCTGACTTACGATCTATTCCGCTTCAATAAAAAAGCAAAAGATGAAATAGAACAATTTGTAGAATCGGTGCACTACCGTGATTTTTCACGGTACTTCGATATGAAGCATGCTCCCGTTGAACTGAAACCTTTCCGGAAAGGATTCAATGAAATCAATTCCACGTTCAAAGTAATCATTCGTGAAAAAGAAACGCAGCACCAGTATATGCAAAAAATTCTCGAGCTGGTTGATACCGGAATTATTTGTTACGAAGAGGAAGAAGGCGAAATTATATGGATGAATGAATCACTGAAAAACCTTCTCGGCATACCTTACCTGAAAACAATTTACTATTTGCAAAGACGGGACGGAGAGCTTTTTCAAAATATTTTGTCACTCAAGCCGGGGAAAAACAAAGTGGTGACCATCAAAAAAGAACTGAATGAAATAAAAGTGCTCCTCTCCTCCACTATTTTTCAGACAGATGGAAAAACGTATAAGCTGATTGCTTTTCAAAATGTGAACGAAGCATTAGATGAAAATGAATCGAGGGCCTGGCACAGGCTGCTGAGTGTGATGACGCATGAAATCATGAATTCGGTTGCTCCTATTTCTTCGCTTGCCGATACATTGAAAAACCGTTTGCAGGATTCGAAAAATAGTAATGGAAACACTCCAGGTTCATTGGAAGATATTGAACTGGGAATTGATACGATAAAACATCGCAGTGAAAGCCTGATGCGTTTTGCGCACACGTACAGGAACCTTAACAAGATCACCACTCCGAATTTGCAAAAAGTGTTTGTGCGTGATTTGTTTGAACGGCTTCATCAGTTGATGCAGCCTTTGTTTGAACAAAAAAATATCGAGCTTGAATCTATTTTGAAGGACCCGGGCATTTCATTTATGGCCGATGCGAGCCTGCTAGAGCAATTGCTCATCAACCTCCTCACCAATGCAATGAATGCCGTAAAGAGTAAAACCGGACCGAAGATTACTTTATCCGGTTCCGAAAACAACAACGGTAAAATCACCATTAAAGTAAGTGACAATGGCGTTGGAATTCCCCAGCAGAACCTCGATAAAATATTTATTCCTTTTTTCAGCACGACAAACAGCAGCGGGATCGGGTTAAGCCTCTGCAAACAGATTATGATGGTTCATAACGGCAACATACAGGTACAATCTTCGGAAGGAAAAGGAACTTCAATCGGGTTATTGTTCAATTGAATTGTAATTTTTTTCTAACAATACCCGGGCAAAATAAAATGATGTGACCCCTGTTGGGCCATCATTCCGGAAATATGATTTTTATCATCTCTTTCCATAATTAATATCATTTAATTAAACCGCCTTATATTCTTTCTTTGCCTTCAAATAATTTCTTAGAAATATCAACATGAAAACAATCCTCGTCCCCACCGACTTCTCAAAAAATGCCGACAATGCATGCAGGTATGCAATTGAAATTGCAAAAGAAACAAAAGCCAAAATAATCCTGATGCATGCCTATGAAACTCCTGTTCTTTATTCAGAGGTTCCATTGACAAATGTGCAAACGGATTACAGGCTGCTTGCCAATTCAGCTTTACTGGAATTAAAAAGATATTATGACAAGATAAAAAAGGCTGCACAGGGAATAAAAATAGAATTACTGATACAACAAGGCTTAGCGTCTGCGCGAATTAAAGAAATTGCTTTAGAGCAAAAAGCGGGGTTGATTGTGATGGGAACAACCGGTAAAGGCGCACTGGAAAAAATGATAGTGGGAAGCAATGCAGCGCGTATAATCCGGAAGGCTCCCTGCATGGTGCTTGCCATTCCACCCAAGGCAAAATATGACGGGATGAAAAAAATTGTATATGCAACAGATTTGTTAAATGATAACCTGGAGCATATAAAAACAATAATTCCATTTGCAAAACTGTTTAATTCAGAAATACTTTTCCTGAATATTAATACGCAGCTTTTATCGGGGAACGAAGATGATGATCTTAAAAAAACAACCCAAAAAATTAAAGCTCACGTAAAATATCCGAAAACTTCAGGATATGTTTGTAACGATGCAAATGTTACCAGCGGAATACATTACTTTCTCAAAAAGCATAAAGCCGATTGCCTGGCAATGTATACCCATCACAGGAACATCCTGCAAAGTATTTTCAATCCAAGCATTACCAAAGAAGTCTCTTTCCATAGCTCTGTTCCCCTGCTGGTAATCCATGATAAAGATTTCACGGAAGAAAATCAGCCGGTAAAAATTCAGAGAGAAGAAATCCTGAATTGATTTTTCAGATTTTCTGAATCATTTTTAAAAAACTATCTTTTTTGTTTTTTGAAACGGTGATTGTTTCCCCGTCTTTCATCTGCACATAACCGCCATCTTCGCGGCTGTAACGCTCGATAAAATTCAGGCTGATAAGATGCGAATTGCTGATCCTGAAAAATCCGTGTTCTGCAAGCTGTTCTTCAAAATCACCAAGCGTCCGGCTTACGAGCATAGGTTCGGAGTTCAGAAAAAACATCCTGGTATAATTATCATCCGCCTGGCAGCGGATAATATTTTTTATATCTACAAATTTCACCCCGTCCCGAACGGTAATCCCGATCCGATCAGATTTTAATTGACTGCCTGATAAAAATTGTTTTAAAAATTCAAGCTGTTTCATTTCCACTTTCTGATGCGTCTGGCTGAATTTATTTACCGAGCGGATTAAATCATCTTTTTCAACCGGCTTCAGCAAATAATCAAGCGCTGAATATTTAAAAGCTTTCAGCGCAAACTGGTTATAGGCAGTCACGAAAATTATCTGAAAATTTATTTCCGGCAAAGATTGCATCAATTCAAAACCGCTGAGCTTTGGCATTTCTATATCTGTAAAAACAATATCGGGCCCGTGCTTATTTATCAGCGCTGCCGCATCAAGGGGGTTATTGCAGGTTGCAATAACATTCACTTCCGGGCAATAGACATTCAATTGCTCTTTCAGCAATTCGGTAGCGCTTATTTCGTCATCAATTAACAGGGCTTTAATCATGGATTGTATCAACGATCGGTATTAGCAGGATGACTTTTGTTCCGCATGCATTTCCATTTTTATCAAACAGGTCAACTACCTCCACTTTGTTTTTCTGTTCGTATAATTCGTTTATAATTTTAATGCGGTCAGTGGTAACTTTCATTCCGTGCGATTTGTGCACAGCAGTTTTGCTTTTCAGCTCTTCCGCTTTTTTTCTCCCGATGCCGTCATCCTCTATAATCAGCTCGAGCAAATTATCCATTTTCATTGCGGCTGAAACCACCACGCTCCCTTTCTCATTTTTCTGCATCAGTCCGTGCCAGATGCTGTTTTCCACAAATGGCTGAATCAGCATCGGTGGAATTTTTACGGAAGCATCAACGCCATCCGTTATTATTTTGTAATCAAATTTATTTTCAAAACGCAGTTTCTCCAACTGGATATAAAGTTCTAAAGTACTCAATTCCTGTTCAAGCGTAATCTGCCTGCTGGTTGAATTGTCAAGCACATTCCTGATCAGCTTTCCGAACTTAGCAATGTATTCGGAAGCGGTAAGCCTGTCATTTTGCATTACATAACGGTTAATAGAATTAAGCGAATTAAAAATAAAATGCGGGTTCATTTGTGAACGAAGCGCAGTCATTTCCATATCCATCAATTGTTTTCTGAAGTCTGTTTGCATGTGTTCTTCTTTCCTGATTCGGCTAATGCGGTAACGGTACACGGCTAAAACAATAAACAGAAGCGTTAAAACAAGCAGCGCACGGAACCACCATGTTTGATACCAGGGAGGGTGGATAGTAATGTTCAACGTTTTTTCATTGCTCCATATATCATCTCCCCATGAGCATTTAAGATGAAAAGCGTAATCCCCGGGACTAAGATTACTGAATAATACCTGCGGAGAATTTGTATAAACATATTCGTTTGAGGCTCCTTCCAGCCTGTATGCATATTGTGTAAATGATTCATTCGAATAATTCAAAGGAGCATATTCAATGGTCACAGAATTACGCTTGCTCGATAAATTGATTTTTTTTAAATCCAAACTTGAATTACCCTGCTCATATTCCCTTTCGAAAATTTTCACGGATGTGATCACAGGTGTTTTCGGTTGCTGCTTTTCATTTTGCTTACGGGTATCATAAAGAACAAGCCCGCCAGCAAATGATTTTACCAGGTTGCCGTCAGACACTAAGTATGAATTTCCGGGATACGTATATTCCTGCAGCCCGTTATTGCTGTTATAAAGCTGGGCTATATAGTTTCCCGGATTTATACGCATCAGCCCCTTGCTGCAATCGCTCCAGATATTTCCTGATGAATCGCACACCAGGTAATATGAATTGAGAGAAGGAAGCTCTTTTTCCCCAAGAACTTTTTTGATTTTATTTTCGCTGATATTATAACACACTATGCCGCGGCTGAAAGAAAACCATAGCTGATTTTTTTTATCAAATGTTAATGAATAAACAGTTTTGTTATTTTTTAAAAGAGCATTGAGCGAATCATTTTCCGGGCTTTGAAGAACAGGATTATCAGTTTGGAAGAAATGAATCCCTGTTTCCGATGCAACCCAGAACCTGTTTCTGAAACGCTCAAATACTATTTCTGCATTGACTCCAAAGCTGCTCAACTTGTTATCCCGCCCTATAAGTTCGTTGCTGATAAGCTGATAAGATTGAATATTAAATTTAAGAATCCTGTAATTGTAAAGCGAAATCACAAACAATGTATCTTGGTGAATAAACAGCTCATCAATGATAAGAGAATCTAAGATAGAATACTGACGGAATGGATTCCAAACTTTTTTGTCATGTAAATTCAATTCATACAATCGCGGAATATTATTTTCATCACCGCTGAAAAATATTTTCCCGTCATCGTTTCCTGCAAAACAAAGTTTTGTAACCCGGTTAATGAGAGGATTTGAAATATCATACCTGTGTTTGAACCCTTCGTCAAATACCGAAAAAATGAATTTGGTTTCTTTCTCCTTTTTTAAAAAATAATTTATAACATATTCCCGGTTGGTGCGGTCATAAGCCAGCCAGAATAATTCAAGCCCCGGGTTCATATTCAGCCATTCTTCCGGCTTAAACATCATGACGGTTTTAAAATCATTTTTGCCGGGATGAAACCGGCTCACGCCCGTAAGCATACTCAGCCAGACGGAACCATCTGAAGCGCGATATGCATTGCTGGTACGCCCCGGAAATGAATATTTATTCAGCAAGTCAGGGCTTTCACGGATTATTTTTTTTGAATGTGTATTAAAATAAAATAGGTCCCATCCGCAAATAACCAATATTGAATCATTAATTAAATATTTCGGTGAATTTGCTTCTAAGTCAGTGCTGTTCTCCGACTTTACGTAAGTGCTTACAGCTCCATTCTGAAAATCATAATAATGCAATCCTCCCGTCCAGCTGCCGAAATAAAAATTGTTTTCACTGTCTTTTACAAATCCGTTGATGAGATTTTTCCAGCTGCCGGAATTTGTAACATCAATTTTTAAACATTTCCATGCCGATTTTATCAGCGGGTTATAAAATACCAGGCCATTGTGAGTTCCAAACAGCCATAGTGAATCATTATAAAAATGAAGGTCCAGGATATCATTATTTAGCGGGGTAAGAATTTTTTGCGGGTCATGATCAGTAAGCAAAAATTGTTCTGATGTCATGGTTTGGGGATCAATTATTACTATGCCGTGCTTTGTAAAAAAAGTGCAGACAAATATTTTTCCATTATCATTTTGATACAGGTCATTAATATAACCGGCAAACTCGTTTCCGGGCAGCAGTTTTTTAAAATTAACCAGCCTGAATTTTCCTGTCAATGGATCGAAGCATGAAACTCCAAGCTTATCATGAGTGCACCAGATTTTTCCATCCTTATCAGTCAGCAGTCCTTTGATGCTGTTTTTTGGAAGCGATAAGGAATCACCGTCCTGATGTTTAAATAATTTCATTCGTTCTCCATCATATCTCACCAGCCCGTCATTGGTGGCAAAATACATAAACCCTTTTTTATCCTGTGTAACAGCGTGCACTTTGCCCGATGGTAAACCTTCATTTACACCAAGGTTGCGAAAATTAAACGGCTGCGAATGACAGGCAATGCGCGTCACACAGCAGAAAAATAAAACGAGTTTAAAAGACAGAATTTTCAGAAGGTAATTTTATCCGACAAAGTAATTGAATAAACGAATGCTGACGGGAAAATGTACGAAGGCAGAACCGGGTTCTGCTCAATCAAAACGGCATTCTGCTCAACGGGCTATTTAAAAAGGAGCGCACGCATGTATGTTTGAAGCAATAAATCAAAATAAAATCCACCCTCAACCAAATCTATTATGAAAAAACAAACTTTAAGCGCAGGGCTTATGAGCCTGCTGCTCATGGCAATTTGCCTGGTAACAATTCAACATGCGAATGCGCAATACTGGAGCCTTACAGGTAACGCAGGAACCAATGGTTCTACAAATTTTATCGGCACAACTGATAATGTCGGATTTAAAATAAGAACTAACAATGCCGTTCGAATTACCGTGAATGGTTCAGGAAAAGTCGGAATAGGAATTACCACTCCTGTTTATAAATTAGATATTAAAGGCGGCAGCATCAATACCGATTCAGTTTACCGTATAGGAGGTAATACTGTCTTATCCGTTAAAGGTGCGCAAAATACGTTTGTCGGAAGAAACAGCGGTTTTTCCAATTCTACGGGTTCCGGTAATACCGCAACCGGATTTGAAGCTCTTTTTACCAACACTACAGGCACTCAAAATGTTGCAAACGGATTTCATTCACTGCACGGTAATACAACTGGCGGTTACAATATTGGTATCGGAAACTATGCATTAAACAGCAATAATGGTTCATATAACACTTCAACAGGTTACCAGAGCATGTACACAAATAGCACCGGTATCCAAAATGTTGCTTATGGAATGCAGGCATTATATACCAATTCAACAGGTACGATGAATAGTTCTTTCGGCTCTTATTCCATGTTTTATAATACTACCGGTTCTAAAAATATTGCTAATGGGTTTAGCGCACTATATCATAATACTACGGGAAATTCAAACATAGCAATTGGTAATGCCACACTTAGCAGCAACACCGTTGGTGGGGACCTGATAGCAATCGGGGATTCTGCATTATATTCTCAAGCAGTTGATAACAGCCTGCCGTACAGATATTGTAATATAGCAATAGGCTCGGGTGCCCTTTATTCTAATACCAGTGGACATTATAACACCGCAATTGGCAATTCTTCTTTAAGGTGGAATGTCACAGGTGATGGAAATACCGCTGTAGGAACGGCTTCACTTCTGTCCAATACCGGCTATTCAAATTCGGCCACCGGGTCTATGGCCCTTTTGACAAATACCACCGGGTTCTCTTGCAGCGCTTTTGGAAGTTCTGCCGGTGCTAACTCAAACGGCAGCTATAACACTTTTTTTGGTGCGTCCAGCGGAATGAATACCCTGGGAGGATCAGATAATTGTTTTATTGGCGAGGAGTCAGGAATTACCAATCAAACCGGGTTTAGTAATACATGCATTGGCAATACTTCGGATTTTGGTACTTCGGGTTTATTCAATGCAAGTGCAATCGGTTATGGTGCCATCGTAAATACTTCCAACAAAATTCGTTTAGGTAATGGGGTGGTTACGGTAATTGAAGGGAATTCTGTTTATACAGTTTCAGACGGAAGATTCAAAACAAACATTCATGAAGAAGTTAAAGGGCTGGAATTTATTAATAAGTTAAGACCGGTCGTATACAATTTCGAAGCGAAAAAATTTGATGATTTTCTTAATAAGAACAGACCTGCCAGCCAGGCAGAAAGGATAAACGGACTCGATTATACCGAAGTCCATAAAATTCGCTACAGCGGTTTTATAGCACAGGAAGTTGAACAGGCTGCAAAACAAACAGGTTATGATTTTAATGGCGTTCACATTCCGCAAAATAATGATGATAACTACAGCCTTGCTTATGCAGAATTTGTGGTGCCATTAGTAAAAGCTGTGCAGGAACTGGATAAAAAAAATACAGAACTATTGAAGCGTATCGAAGAATTAGAAAAAGAAAGCGGAAATAAAAATAAAATGCCGGAACTCCAACGCCCTAATGGCACCACATTGGAGCAAAACCAACCCAATCCCTTTTCAGAAAACTCGGTTATTAAATATTATATACCGCAGAATGCAGGAAGCGGAGTGATAAAAATTTATGCACCCGATGGCTCAGAAATCAAATCAATTCCTGTTTCAACAAAAGGATTCGGTCAGACAGAAATTTCTGGAAATGTACTTTCTGCAGGAACATACAGCTATATACTTTTTGTTGACGGAAAAGTGGCAGATACAAAACAAATGATTATAACCAAATAATATAATAACTACATGAAAATAACTATCAAAGCTATTACAGCATTATTAATTCTTGGCACAGTAAACAATAGCGCTGATGCACAGAGCTGGAACATTACCGGTAATACCGGAACTAACGGTTCTGCAAACTTTATCGGCACTATTGATAATGTAAATTTTAAAATACGTACAAAAAATATTGTTCGTATGACCGTGAGCGCTGCGGGAAAAGTAGGAGTCGGAACAACAACCCCTCTTTTCAAATTAGATATAAAAGGCGGCAGCATCAATACCGATTCGGTGTATCGTATCGGGGGTAAAACTATACTATCGGTAAAAGGCAATCAAAATGTTTTTACCGGAGATGGCTGCGGTAATGCCAATACTATCGGTTCATCAAATACTGCCATAGGTTCCGGTGCATTATATTCGAACACCGAGGGGCAAAATAATACAGCGTCCGGGGCGGATGCGCTGTTTACGAATACAACCGGAAGCTTTAATACTGCCAGCGGCAGGACAGCACTTTTCTCCAATACAACGGGCGATATAAATACTGCCAGTGGTACAGGCGCACTTTATTTCAACACCGAAGGATTTGGAAATGCCGCCCTCGGAAGCGGGGCACTAAGTGAAAATACTATTGGTAATGACAATACTGCAACCGGAAGTTATTCGCTGGTTAATAATACAGAAGGATCTTCTAATACAGCCAATGGAAATTATGCGCTTATTTCAAACATCACCGGATCCTTTAATACCGGTATAGGAGACAATGCAAATACCTCTGTGGGGACACTTACTTTTGCAACCGCTATCGGAGCCGGGGCAGTTGTAAACTCGATCGATAAAGTGCGGTTAGGGGATGCAGCGGTTAATGTAGTGGAAGGGCCCGTTGCCTATTCCTGGCCTTCTGATGCGAGATTCAAAGAAAATGTTAAAGAGGATGTGAAGGGATTGGAATTTATTCTGAAGCTGCAGCCGGTTTCTTACAATTTCAACCGCCTCAAATATGCGCAGCATGTCAGGCAGCAGCTCACACCTGATCGCGAGAAAAAGTTAGTCAGGCAATCACAAAACCGCTCTGTGGGCTTTATTGCACAGGATGTGGAAAAAATAATTCAGCAAACGAACTTTACATCTTTTGATGCAGTGCATGCACCCACTAACGAAACTGATAATTACAGCGTAGGTTATGCTGAGTTTGTGGTGCCATTGGTAAAAGCGGTGCAGGAATTATCTTCAAAAAATGAATTGCAGGATAAAACAATCGAAAATCTTAAATCAGAAATCATACATCTGAAATCCGCTTTAAAACAAACCGCGACTACTCCCGCTGAAATTGAAGCAGCTGAAATGCTGGTTCAAAATTTACCCAACCCTTTTACAGATAAAACTGTTATTAAATTTAACATTCCTGCGTCCGCAAAGCTGGCCGAAATAAAAATATTCTCTGCAAATGGAAAAGAATTAAAAGCCGAAAACATTTTTTCAAAAGGCGAAGGACAAATTGAATTTTTCGGTAACATGCTTTCTCCCGGCACTTATAATTATACATTATTTATTGATGGGAAACCTTCAGAAAGCCGCCAAATGATTTTAACCAGGTAATAAAAAATAACAGACAGGGAATGATTCATTCGTGAATAACCCTGTTTTTATTTTCTGCTTCAGGGTTTTCAAAACAGTCAAGGTTCGAAATGGTCGTATCTGAAATATCCTGCAACGCAGTATCGGTAAGGAATGCCTGGTGAGCCGTCATCAGTACATTTGGAAAAGATTTCAGCTTATTGAATTTTTCATCACTGATTGTTGCCGCTGACAAATCTTTAAAATAAAGCGGCTTTTCATTTTCATACACATCAAGCCCTGCAGCTCCCACCTGCCCGTTTTCCAATGAAGCAATAAGATCAACCGTATTTATCACGGCACCACGGCTTGTATTAACAATCATTACTCCGCGCTTCATTTTTTTAAATTTACTTCCGTCAATCAAATATTTTGTATGTGCATTTAAAGGAACGTGAAGTGTAATGATGTCCGCTTCACTTAATAATGTATCAAGGACACAATACGTAAAATTTAATTTTTGTTCCAGCTCTTTTCTTTCATAAATATCGTGAGCAAGAATCCTGCAGCCAAAACCATTTAAAATTTTAATAACGGTCTCCCCTATCTTCCCGGTTCCAATCACGCCAACAGTTTTGCTGTGCAATTCGGTTCCCGCCAGGTTATCAAGAAGAAAATTATTTTTCCTGAATAAATCATTTGCCATTACCAGGTTCCGGTTCAAAGCAAGCATCAGCAACACCGCATGTTCCGCCACAGCATAAGGCGAATATCCAGGCACGTTTGCAACCTTTATTCCCAGGTTTTTTGCTGCCTCAATATCAATGTGGTCATATCCCGCTGACCGTGTGGCAATAAATTTTACTCCGCCCTCCTTCAGCAGCTCAAGCGTTTTTTTATCTGCTATATCACTCGTGAACAGCACCACTGCTTCACAACCTTTTGCTTTTTCAGCAGTAACCGGGTTCAGAGCATATTCCGCAAAAACTAAATCATGATGCCGGTTCGCTTTCTGCAAATGATTTTTTTCAAAAGGCCTGATGCTATATACAAGAGCTTTCATACATTAAACTTTTTTACAAAAATAAAAGGGCTATCCGCCTGGCAACCTTTTATGAAAAAATATTCACCCCAAACGACTGCCGGACATTAATTTTAATTAACAAACAAAAATATGTTTGATCAGGATGCGTTTCAATGACCATTGTTATCCCCTGAAATGATTTTAATCATGAATGGAGAAAGCCTTGCATGCTACCTTTGCACAAATCAATACCTCATGAACTTTCTCAGAGCTAAAACCACCCGGTCCAACATAGAGTTTGCCATAATTAAAGTGAACCTTATTTCTTATGGCATCATTATCGGGTTATTTTAAAACGTTCTAAAAAACCATATTCTATGGCTTTGGCTGTTGCCTGGCATAACTATTACATGGTTTATTTTACTTTGGATAAATAAAATAAAAAAAAGAAATGTCAAAATTTAACGAACTCATAAATTCCGAAACTCCCGTTCTTGTTGACTTTTCTGCCGAATGGTGCGGGCCGTGTAAAATGATGGCGCCCATATTAAAACAGGTTGCTTCACAGGTGGGAGATAAAGCCCGTATAATAAAAGTGGACATTGATAAAAATCCGCAGGCAACTGCAGCTTATCATGTGCAATCAGTTCCCACTCTGATCATTTTCAAAAAAGGAGAAATAAAATTCAGGCAATCAGGTGTCATGCAGGCAAACCAGTTAGCTCCTATTCTTCTCCGGCATGTTTGAAAAAATTAAAACCTCATCCCTCTTTTGCAGCCGGAAAGTTTTTTTGAAAATACATGATAAATAAAATTATCAATAACCCGGCCCGGCAAACTAACTGGTATGTCATCACCGGTGCACCCTGTTCCGGCAAAACAACCGTTGTGAATTTGCTTCAGGCGCAGGGATACAAAACTACAATTGAAAACGCACGACACTACCTCGACACGCAGCGGCTCGATGGAAGAACAACAGACGAGATTAAAAAAAATCAAACAGCATTTCAAGCAGCAGTGCTGAACATGCAAATTCAACAGGAAAATGAATTATCGCCTGGCGAAATTGTTTTCCTTGACAGGGCTATTCCGGATGCCCTTGCTTACTACCGTTTCCTCCATCTTCCGGAAGACAAAATGCTACTGGATACATTATATACGGTTTCGTATAAGAAAGTCTTTATTCTTGAATATCTTCCACTGGTTCATGACTACGCCCGAACAGAAGATGAAACAGCACAAAAAGAAATACACGCATTACTAATTGATGTTTATCAATCTTTCCCCTTTCCTATTATATATGTTCCGATTCTTAAACCGCAGGAACGGGCTGATTTAATTTTAAAGAACCTTTAATTATCACACCAAATTGAAAAAAACTCTCGTCCGAACACGTATATGTGTAATATAGTTGTTGTCAATGAGATTATCTTTACAAATTGCAAATTGTTAAAAATTTGAACCTTAAAATTTATATATAAAAAATAGCCCGGTGAAAAAAGAGCAAAAACAAACGCTGCATAAACTCTACATTGAATTAGTAAAACTTCAAAAGGAAATTATTTCTTCAGGCTTGAAGCTTTTAGTAATTATTGAAGGACGCGATGCAGCAGGAAAAGACGGAACAATAAAGAGGATAATTAAGCATTTAAGTCCGCGCGAAACAAGAGTGGTGGCACTGGGAAAACCTTCGGACAGGGAAACTAATGAATGGTATTTTCAGCGGTTTGCCGGGCACCTGCCTGCAAACGGAGAATTTGTTATTTTTAACAGGAGCTGGTACAATCGTGCAGGGGTCGAAAAAGTGATGAATTTTTGCAGTGACAAAGAGTATAAAGCATTTTTTTCAGAGGTTGACCTTTTTGAAAAAATGCTCACTGATGCAAATCTCATTATCCTCAAATATTATCTTGACATAAGCCGGCAGGAACAGAAGAGACGTCTTGAAGAGCGAAAAGAGGACCCGCTGAAACAATGGAAAATAAGCCCCATAGATGTGGATGCTCAAAAATTATGGGACGCATATTCTGCTGCCAGGAATAAAATGTTGCTGAAAACGAACTTTGAATACGCTCCCTGGTTCATAGCCAACGCAGAAAATAAAGATGATGTTCACATCGCCCTGATTGCACATTTACTGCAACAGGTTAATTATAAAGGCAAGAATAAAAAATTCCTTAAAAAGAATATCAACCTGGTATATGCGGCTACCCGCCAAAATATCAAATCGCTCTATGAATAAATAATGACTCTTGAAATTTATCAGAGTGACAGAGTTCCTTCCTCAAAATCTTTTGCAATCTTTTTGATTGCATCATTTGTCCTTCCGTAAAATCAAAAATTTCCTTCTTAAAAAATTGTTTTAATGAGGGCGCATCCCCCATCCGCCTATGGCGGATGGGGGCCGGGCTGTCCGCTGCAACTCCGTCCCGCTTTTAGCGGGAGCGGGGTTTCCGCTACCATCCCTTGCGCGGCTGACGCATTTTGAAAAAAACAAGATTGAATTCTTTTATTAATCCCGAAAGGATTCAAGGTTTATAGAAAACCAAAACCATTCTGGAAAAAATCCCGAAGAGGGCAAAAGTCCAATGGACTTTTGAGTCAGTCTAGTGCGTTGAAACGAACAAAATAAAACTGACAAAAGTCATTTCCACCCCTGCCAATTATCATAATTTCTTTTTCCCACCTGATAGACTTTTGTCATTCGTAAATCATAAATTATGAAAACAAAAGCGCACCAAAACAAAATCCTGCTCTTTGCAATTTGTTCCTTATTATTTGCAGCATCCGTAAACTCAAACGCACAGGAAACAACTCCGCAAAACAAAAAGTGGTCATTCCGTACCCGCATAGTCATGACCGGTTCATCCGACCAATCCGACCCCAAAGGTTATTTGGTTTACAGCGCCTTTGCAGTAGAACCATCCATAAGCAGGAAGCTGACAAATATTTTTTCACTGGAATTAAATGCACGAACAGAATCGCATGAAGTTGACATAACAGGAAATCCCGAATCAGTTGAAGATATTCCGTTAGGTTCAATAGAACTGCTTCCTGTAAATTTATTACTCCGCGTTACTGCTCCTTTCAAAGGATGCTTTCATCCCTATGCCGGTGCCGGTGCAAACTTCACTGTATGCTGGGAAAAAAGCGGTGCACTTAATTCACAGGACCTCACTCCTGCTTTCGGGTATGCAGTGGCATTAGGATCTGATATTGATATTTCTTCTAATGTATTATTTAATGTCAATGCCGGCTGGAATACTTTGAGAACCGATATTAAAGACAAATCAGAAAAAACCGCTTCACTTAAAATAGATCCGCTTTCTCTTGGAATAGGGTTAGGTTTCAATTTCTGAAATACAAAAATACGAATAGTAAAAAATGTTTCGAAACTTTTTGTTAAACCAAATTAAATGACCATAGCAAGTTCACAGTGGAAAGGGCTTTACAACATTGCAGGTGTTAGTGCAATGGTTATGGTAATTTTTATTCCTGTTCAAATGGCAGTATATATATTATTTCCTCCGCCTTCAACAGTCATTGGCTGGTTCGAACTTTTCCAGAAAAATAAACTTATCGGCCTCATTGATATGGATCTCCTGCTTATAGCTGACCAGGTGCTTATGTGTTTTATCTTTCTTGCGCTATACACTGCTCTTCGTTCTGTAAGTCCGTCATACATAACCATTGCGCTTGTTCTTGGTTTGACAGGAGTTGCTGCGTATTATGCATCCACTGTAGCTTTTGAAATGCTTTCCCTCAGCAATCAATATACGGTCGCAGTTAATGAGGGAGAAAAATCAATTTTGCTTGCCTCCGGTAAAGTAATGATGGCTGCCTGGCAGGGAACTGCATTCGATACCGGCTATGTACTTGAAGGTACAGCGTTATTAATGATAGCAATCATCATGTTGAAAAGTCTGCTGTTCACTAAAACAACTGCTGTTACAGGAATAATATTAGGCGTCATGTCATTGTTGCCGCCAACGGTTGGTAAACTTGGAATGTTCTTTGCCATTGGCTCTCTCATTCCCCTGGTGATTTGGAATGTGCTGATTGCAAAAAGATTTTTTCAATTATCCCGTCTCGAAGAATAATCCGCTTGTGAACCGAAGAATTAATTACAGCAAACTTATTTCATTTGGTGCTCTTGTTGCACTAATTGGTTACATCATGTCAGGTCCTGTTGCATTCCTGATTGTGAATCTTGTGAAACCGCAACCTGCATGGTCATCTCCTGCTGTATTTGCAGAAAATTACGGCACTATCCAGGATTTGCCTTTTTATTTTGGTTTTCTTTTAATTGGAGGAATGCTGATGCTGGCTGCAGGTCATTATTTGAATTTCGCAGAAGAGGATGATGCAAAGAAATTTCATTTATTGGTTTCCCTCTGCTGGACCATTATTTTTTGCTCATTGATTTCTTTCAACTATATCTGCCAAACCACTTTCATTCACAATCTCGCTTTGAATTATAAACCGGAATATGAATTTGCAATTTCAACTTTTTCGATGTCAAACCCCATGTCATTCTGCTGGGCAAATGAAATGTGGGGTTATGCATTTCTTGGAATTGCGACCTGGCTGATGGCAGGATACTATCGCAATAAAAACAGTTTCATCCGCAGTCTTCTTATCACAAACGGAATAGTTAGCCTGACAGGTGCTATTTGGACAATAACCGATGTGAGCTGGGTAATGACTACGGTGGGGCTTGTTGCTTATTTCGCATGGAATGTGCTCATGATAGCGCTGATGATTTTGATTTATTCATTCTCGGTAAAAACTAATCACATCCATGAAGGAAAGACATAACCTCACATTATTCCTGTCAACCATCGTTATGATACTTGCTGCAGGAGCATCAACAGGAGGTTTATTTTTGCCGGGTCTTTACCGGGATGCTGATTTTTTTAAAATAAGCTGGATGGCAAATGATATCATAACTTTATTTGTTGTTGTCCCTCTGACTATTATTACGATTAAATTTTACAGGAAGGGTTCCCAAAAAAGTTATCTCCTGTTAATGGGCCTGATTGCATACATGCTTTATAATTATGCTTTTTATCTTTTCGGAACTGTTTTTAATAAATTCTTTCTACTGTATGTTGCAATATTTGTATTGAGCATATATACCTTGATTTTGGGTTTAACCGGTCTTGAAATAAAAAATATAGCTTCCGGGTTTAATATAAATACTCCTGTTAAATGGATTGCAACTTATTTGTTTTTTACAACCATTCCGTTACTTATAGTGGAAGGAAGTCAATGCGTGCAATTTATTATCTCCGGTAAAGAACCGGCCGTCCCTCCATTGATTTTTGCGCTGGATTTATCCATTGTAATTCCCAATTCATTGCTGGCAGGATTTCTTTTATGGAATCGTAAATCCTAGGGATATATTTTGAGCCTGGTTATGCTGGTTAAAGGATTCGCTTACGGATTAGTTCTTTGTTTGGGAACAATGCTTCTTGCTTACTCAAAAGTGTACGGGAAATGGGATCCGTTGATGCCCTTTTACATTGTGATTGCACTGGGCGGATTCATTGGCAGCTTCATATTATTTAAAAATTTCCATCCTCAAAAAACACTATAGTGCCATGCTTCGATATATTATTTCATTAATAATTTTTTTTCATGGGTTAATTCACCTGATGGGTTTTGCAAAAGCATTTCACTATAACAACATCACTCAGCTTACAAAAGAAATTTCAAAGTCTGCTGGAGCATTATGGTTTTTGACAGCCTTGTTATGTATAATAGCAGCAGTACAATTTTTTCTTAAGAAAGATACCTGGTGGATTACCTGTATTCCTGCTGTATTATTTTCCCAATATCTTATTATAACAAGCTGGCATGACGCAAAATCCGGAACGATTGCAAATATTATTATCGTTATTACAGCTATCATCGGGTACGGAACGTGGAGCTTCAGTAATAAATATTTAAATGAAGTAACAAGTAGTTTGAAGGATGACCCTTTTATTGCTGAATCATTATTAACTGAAAATGATATCCAGGGTTTGCCTGGGCCTGTAAAAAAATATCTTCGCTATACAGGTGCAATGAATAAACCAATTGTAAAAAATTTTAAAATTGAATTCACAGGGGAAATCAGGAAGGACAATAAATCTGAATGGATGCCATTTACTTCAGAGCAATACAATTTTATTAATTCTTCAACGCGCTTGTTTTTTATGAAAGCAACCATGAAAAACTTACCGGTTGCGGGCTTTCATTGTTTCAAAAATGGTGATGCATTCATGGATATAAGGTTATTCTCATTGTTTAAGGTGCAATACAGGTCAGGTAAAGAAATGGGTGTTGCAGAAACGGTGACTTTTTTTAATGACATGTGTGTAATGGCACCTGCCACACTGATTGATAAAAGAATTAAATGGTTAGTCGTTGACAGCAATAAAGTGAAAGCGGAATTTACAAACAACAACATCACTATAGCAGCATGGTTGGATTTTAATGGCAAAGGAGAACTCATAAATTTTATTTCGGATGACCGTTTTACTGTTGCAGAAAACAATTCGATGAAAAGAATACCGTGGTCAACGCCTGTGAAAGATTACAAGACTATTAATGGATTTAAGCTCGCAGGTTATGCAGATGCGATTTATACTTACCCCGTGGAAAATGTATGTTATGGAAATTTCAGGCTAACAAATATTGAATACAACTGCAAAGAATTAAAGTGAATGAATAACATACAGCGACTGTTTAACACGACAAATTAATTTGCACACCTCTTTTCATATACATAATTTACATGTTAATTTACAGAATGACAAATGAGTAAATTCATTGAAATTACATTGCAAGCCAGATTAAAACTCCGATGAATAAGCTTATCAAAACAAACTCAGCGAGCTCTTTAAAGTATGTTTTCCGGGTAAACATTTTGAAATTATTTATTCAAAGATATTCCGGTAATAGCGAAATAAAATAAGTAGTAAGCTGAACAGGTAAAAATTTCACGCGAACAGGATAATATCTTGCTTCAACATTTTTACCCTTTACCCAGCAACCATTCCTTAAAACCAGGACTTCTTTCAGTGCTGACAATCGTATCTTGTGAAGTAGCGGGAACAAGGACCAGCTTTACCCTTGACTTGGTGTAAGCCACCATTTTTTCAATAGCTTCAATGTTCACTATAAACTGGCGGTTTATTCTGAAAAACTTTTTTGGGTCCAATATTTTTTCAAGCTCATCCAAATTGCTATCGGTGGTATATTGTATTTTACTTTTTGTCACCAGGTAAGTAATTTTATTTTCAACAAAGAAATAAGCTACGTCATCCAGCTCAACTGTTTTAATAATATCCCTGAAACGAATCAGGATACGCTTTTGAAAACTTTCTTTATTAGCTTTAATCAATTCATACAACTGTAAATAATCAGCGGCAGGTTGTACATGATGTTTTTTGAATTTTAAAATTGCTGCTTCAAGAGCATCTTTGTTTATGGGTTTCAGCAAATAATCAATGCTGTTAAATTTAAATGCATCAACTGCGTACTGGTCAAAGGCTGTGATAAAAATTATCGGGCAATCAATTTTTACCTCTTTAAAAATTTCAAAACTAATGCCATCAGAAAGCTGGATATCCATCATCACAAGGTCGGGGCATTCATTTTTTTTGAACCAGCTGACGGAGGATTTAACACTCACTATTTTGTCAAGGATATTAATGGAAGGTTCTATTTGTTTTAATAACCTCTCGAGCCGTTCTGAAGCCGGTTCTTCGTCTTCTATGATCAGTATTTTCATTGTTCATTAAATTTTGATAAGTGGAATGGAAACGATAAATTCATTTTCTGTTTTTTCAACGCTGACTTTTTCCTGTGTTAATAATTCGTAACGGTTTATAATATTTTTTATACCCGTGCCTGTTGATTTTTCCGCGGAATACTTGGGGTTAATATTGTTCTTAATACACAATTTTTCATTTTCGGTATTGATGTGAATGGTAAGTGGCGTTTCCCTGGAAATGGCATTATGTTTTATGGCATTTTCAATTAAAATTTGTACCACAAGCGGTGGAACCATCCATTGATTTTTATTTTTATCAATGTTCATTACCACACTGAGGCTGGTGCCAAACCGCTTCTGCTGCAGGAAGTAGTATGCTGAAGAAAGTTTCAGCTCTTCCCCAAGCGGAATCACGTCTTTATCACGGTAATAAATCAGGTTACGGAAATATTCAGAAAGATTTTCCACGTACTCCACAGCAATATTTTTATCTTTTTCGATAATCGAGATGAGCGTATTGAAGCTGTTAAATAAAAAATGAGGGTTCACCTGGCTTTTCAGTGTTTCAAACTGGAATTTAATTTTTTCTTTTTCAAGACCATGAAGCCTCCGGATATTTCTGTCGCGCCTTTTTAAAAATAAAAATGCAGCACCGCCCAGCATCAGAATTGCCAGTATCCTGAACCATGCTTCATCCCAAAAAGGTTTATTAACTGTAAATGAGAAAGACGCTTCTGAAGCAATATCAAAATTATTGCATGCAGTAGATTTCATGTAAAAAGTATAATTGCCGGGATGAAGGTTCGGAAAAATAATTTTTCGGTCTTTGGTTGAAATCCAATCTTTATCATAACCTGATAGCTTGTATTGATATTTTACATCTTCCGGGGTGGTAAACCAGATACCGGTAAACTCAACTGAAATATTATTTTGATTGTGCTTAAGCTTCGCAGCATTGCTTAAAACAGAATTATCAGCCAGCAATGAAACTTTCTTAATAAACGAAACAGGGCGCGATTTGAAATTTTTAAAATGAGAATTAAATCTCAGAATTCCTTTTTCTGTTCCTATCCAGACATTTCCCTTTGAATCAGATGTTATTGAATTTATATCCGGGTTGATTTCCTCTGCGGAAGAACTGAGATTCACATATTGAACTATGCCGGATGTAATATTCAGAATGTCAAGTCCGCGTTTATGAACGCTCACAATATTCCCGTTATCATCTGCAAGCAGGCTGGTTGAGACTATTTCGCGCAGGCCATTCCTGAGATTGTAATTTATGAAAGTGCTTCCGTCAAATTTATAGATTCCATAATCTGTACTGATCCAAATATTGCCGTCCTTATCTTCCGTTATAGAGTAAACAACATTGCTCTTAAGACCATTGGAAGTATCGTAACGTGTAAATTTATTTTGCTCAGAAACGATCAGCCCGTTTCCGTCTGTTCCAAACCAGGTTCGTTTACGGGAATCAACAAAGACTTTATAAATAAAATAATTTCCAATTTCTTTTTGTTTTTCAAATCCTGTGAACCGGTATTGAATATTGTCCTTATTACAATTCCCGGTGATGGTACATTTTATCGCTCCCTCCAATGTGCCCAGCCAAATTTCATTTCCGATCCCATCAATCGAAAGCACACTTGACTTGTCGAGCGAGTTGTACCCGGTGATTTTTTGTTTGAACCCTGTTTTAGAATTTAACCTGAATAATCCTTCGCCCATTGTACCGATCCAAATGTATCCGCACGTATCTTCATGCAAACTCACAATATCAATTAATGCATCGGCAGAAGTAATTGTAAAATGCTTTATTTCGTTTTCCGGTAATTGCTCCGATATTTTTGCCAATTGCTGATCCGGTGTAAAAAAAAGCTGATCATCGTGAGCGGATAATATGGCATGTACATAACTGATTTTTTGGTTTTTAATCCGGTCGAAGGATTTGAGCGCGTTGCCTTCGGAAATCAGCAAACTGCTGTTAGAAACAATCCACATGTTGCCCTCATAATCTTTCAATACATTATTTATCTTTTTTACTCTTGTATTGCCAAACAAAGAAAAATTGGAGCTCTCCTTATTAATCAAATTATAAATTATGATTCCATTATCCTCTGTCGCAATCCAATATTCCAAATTGGAAATATACATATCATTCACCTGTCCGTATTTCCAGTTCTGAAACTCAGAAGGGATTACAATTTTATTCTGCTTCATATCAAATTTGCAAATTCCCTTATCCTGTGTTCCGATCAATATATTCCCTGCACGGTCTTTTTGCAAAACCCGTATAATTTCATCGGGTAAACCATCTTTATAGGTGAGCGTTCGGAGTACTTTTCTTTTTGTATCCGGCTGACAAACTGAAATTCCCTGGTCAGCCCCGGCCCAAATGTTACCCGAATTATCTTCCGTCATCGAATAGACGTGATTGTTATTCAAACCATCATCTTCATTAATATTATAAAGTCTTTTGTTGTTTAAAAAATAAATTCCCTCTCCTGCTGTGGAAATCCAAACAATTCCTTTTTTATCCTGCAGAATAGAAGTAACCGGTTTTACAGGGACTCCTTCGGAAGGGTTAAAAAGAACTAATGAATCACTTATCAGTTTTGCTATTTTTCCGTTCCTGTATCCAGTCCAGATAATTTTATTCGTGTCCTGCATTATGGCAGTCACATCGTTCACTGAATTTTTGCCGGTCAAAGAAAAAAGTATGAAATCGTTACCGTCATATTGATAAAGGCCTTCAGAAGTTCCAATCCACATTAATCCATTCGCATCAAAATAAATGGTATTGTATTTCGTGTCCGGATTCTCACGATTAATCGCCAGTTGTCTTGTAAAAATTTCCTGCGAAAAAGAATTCAGAGTAAAAAGACAAAGCAAAAAAACAATTTTAAAAAACTTTGTCATGTCATATCATTTTTATTTTCCGGGATGCAGCTCTGCTTCTACTTTCACATCAATGTCCGTAGCAATTTTTTCATGCACTACTTTAGGCACTTTGATATTGTGATCATTCAGAATTACATTAAAATCAGATCTGACAATAATCACACCCCGGGCAATCCTGATCGTACTTTTAATAATACGTTCCTGTTCTACGTGATGAATTTTCAAGATGCCCTTAGCGCGCACCTCGTAAATTCCTTCTTTGCTGAAATCAATTTCTTCAATGATTTTTCCCGAAAAATCAGCATCAGGATATTTATCACTCTCCATATATTTTTCATTAAAATGCTCCCTTTGCAAAGCAGCATTAAATCCCTCGAATGAAGAAATTCTCACCACAAATGCAAATGTTTTTTCTTTCGTATTTATTATTCCTGTAAGATTTTTTGAGCCGGCTTTTATCAATTCTTTGGCAGCGTTGGATTTAAACTCAATAAACCCATCGTGACATTTATAAATTTCCTGGCAAAATCCATTTAATGGGAAAATAAAAATACTCAGTAAAAAATATTTAAATACAATCCGCTTCATTTGCAAGAAATCATAACCTCCGCAAATTAATAAACTAAAAATTACATCTTGGGTATTTTCTTTTTATTGACGATTGTGAAAACACGGGAAATATTAAACCCAAACTGCACATCTCCATTTTGCCATTTGCCGTCAGTTTCAGTGATGAAAGCTCTTTCATTCATCCCAACCGAGTTGGTAAAATGCAACTGGAAAACATGTCCGCCAGTTTCAATATCAAATCCAATTGAAAGTGAATTGGTATACTCAATGTCTTGTGCACTGCCGGGAAAAACATAAAAATATTCAACCATAAAAGCGAGACGTTTAGTGAACTTGAATCGTCCCTGTGTTCCCAGTGCAATTACATCATGACGGTTAACGGTTTTTGAAACGAGATTCCGATGAATGAATGTTGGAGAAAACTGTAAAGTAATTCTTTCATTAAATTTTCTACCTATGACCACCTGGTTTATATAAGCGAGACGTGATGAAAAATAATTGGTACGCGTGGTGTCGTCAAACTTTAAACCATTCACGCTGATTCCGGAAACGAGGATTAATGAAAAAGGAACGGAACGGACACCGGCAGATTGCCAGAGGAGACGGTATTTTAAAAATCCATCCACTTCTTTTTTAGAGCTGCTTCTTCCGATGCCAAACATTAGCCGCTTAGAGATTCCATAGTCAAGACCCAAACGGATGGTCGCCTGGTCGAGCCCGTATAGCTGGTACGAACCGCCATTGAGACGCCCGAAACGGTGGGAGATACGGAAGTCGAGTACGCCTGCACCGAGGAGTTCCATAGATTGTCCGTTGACGACACGAGTTGATTTAAATCCATTGGTGATATATTCTTTTTGCGGAACGGAAACCTTAATCAGGGAGAGGAGATCGTCCTGTGCTTTGACAGAGAACATGCAACACATAAGGATGAAGAGGGTAATTAGTTTTTTCATAGAAGGTAATTGGGTAAGACCTCACCCCTAACCCCTCTCCAAATGGAGAGGGGGGGCGCTTTGATCTGACTTACTATTAAGTTTATGATTTGCCGAGTTCCTGGTAACTAATGTCAACGAGTATCTTTACTTCTTTAGCTACTTTTTCGCTGACGAGCTTTGGGATCTGGATGTCGTAATCCTGGTTGAGAATAGTGAATTCGGATTTGGCGGTTATCTTTCCGTCTTTGATTTCTATAGTACCTGCTGTTGAAACGGGCCTGGTGACTCCGTGAAGCGTGAGGTCGCCAGAAACTTTTACGGGATAAACACCGTCTTTAGTGAAATCAACTTTTGAAATGTCTTCTACTTTCCCTTTGAATAACGCTTTTGGAAATTTAGTGGACTCCACATAGTTCTCATTGAAGTGTTCCTGCATGAGAGCTTTTTCAAATTCGAAACCTTTCATCAGTACCGAGAATTCAATATTGCCGGTGGCAGGATCGAGAACGGATGCCGCTTTCGAATTGTGCGCTTCTATTTTTTCGAGTGGCGCATCGGAATAAAACGAAATATTTCCGTCACGCGTGAAATATTTTGCTTGTGCTGATACCTGTGTGAACGCACCCCCTGCCAGCACCAGGCACACTAACATTAATTTTTTCATTTTCATTTTTTTTGTTTTTAACAGTTAATTATATTTTTGATCTTACTTCGTAAGCATAGAATCCTATATAGCCCGCTTCGTTAAATGAGATGACTGAAAAAAATACTTCAGCATCGTGCGTGGTGATTACTATATCGGTGTTTATATTTTTTTCGAGAACAGGTAAATGTTCTGAAATAAATTTTCCGGTTAACCTGCGGTGGACAGTGACACCGAGATCGTGAAGGAGATTGAGTGATGCATAGTTGGCATACAAAATATCTCCTTCAAAATTTATTTTGAAGATCGGAAGGCTGTTGTCGTTGTGACGGTTCACTTTTTTTGCTGATAGGCCGTTAATTTTTTTTAACGGGATATACTTGTTGCTGATTTGCAGTTGTTCGAGTAACATAATTTATGTTTTTTATTTGTCTTCAATTACACAGTTGACCATAATTACGTCCATTAACATTCCTGTACAGACTCCTTTTATTTTTACCGGGTCGTTTGGCCTGAGCTTTTCACTTTTTTTGGCTTCCTCTTTATCAAGCACGCAACTTATACTGCTCATAGGATCACCGGTATCAAGAACAATATTTACATTATTTTTTTCGTCAGACTTTATAGAATTTATTTTTCCTTCGGTAACAATTACTTTATCTAGATAACGAACGTTGGCGCTTTGCTCGTCCGCGGTAAAATCTGCAAGAAGATGTTGCGGGGTGAGCGAGAAATCCGCTTTCTTGCCGGAAATTCCGGAAACGGAACGGTTGATGTAATAATATGCCCCGATGGCCCCTGCACCGGCAAATAGAACTGCTATGATTATATAGAATGATTTTTTCATGATTTAATTATTTAATGCTCCCTGGTTAATCCATGATTTAATATTTGCAATATCACAATCGTTTAATTTGTTTCCGCCTTTTGGCATCGGAGAAAAACCGGGCGTCCACGTGATTGCCCCGATTAACTTTCCATTGTCTGCATAGCCCTTGAGATTTGTATACCCTTCAAGATTTACATTTCCTTCAGAAGAAGATGCTTTGTGACAGCTGTAACAATTGTTTTGAATAACAGTGAGGACTTTACCGTATGTTGCGTTTGCGGTGTCGCACACCGTTGAATTTGAGTTGGGATATAATTCTTCTTCCACATCCCTGTAACAACCATTTATTGAAATCAGAACTATCATGCTCATGAGAATATATATAATTTTTCGTGCCATTAGATTTAATTATTTGGCGCTCCGGCATCTGCCCAAATCCGGATGGCGTCAATTTCGCATTGGGGTAATTTATTCCCGCCCTGCGGCATCGGAACAAATCCTGCTGAGTGATTCACTGCACCAAACAATCTTCCGTCCAACGCTGCTGTTTGCGCACCACTGTATGCAGAAAGATGGATGCCACCGGAAGGAGCTGAACCGCTGTGACAGCCCGTGCACTTGCCGTCAAGTATTGGCTTTATTTTCCCTGAATATGTTACATTCAATGTATCGCATTCATCACAATGATTATTTTGCGCACCCTGGTTTATCCATTGTACTATCTGGTTAACCTGTTGAGAAGTGAGCGGCTGATTGGGTGGAGGCGGCATGCGGTCATCCGGGTCGGACTCCGTAATGACTTCCACCAAATGCCCGGCATCTGTATCGAATGGTTCAATGTCAGCCGTGTTTATAATGTTGGAATAAGAATTCAAAATAATACCGTCCTGTGCGCTTGCTGCATCATGACAACCGCCCTTTGCACAGTTGGAAATAAATAACGGAAGAATTGTATTATCAAAATAAATCGTATCAGGGTTGCAGGCAATATCGTTGCTGCTGCCGCTGCCTGTTGAATCAACAGGCGTGGGTATAATGCCTGAAATATCTTCTGTTACGAAAGGAGCATGCTTGCAGCTTTCCATTAATAAAAATATTATGGCAACAAAAATGGTTATGAGCACCATTTCTAAAATCCATTTGTAATTTTTATTTTCCTGGCGGGAATGCATACTTTAATTTTTTATAAATATACAGCCGGCCGGAAGGTTTTGAAAGGGATAATATACTCAATGAGAATAAAAGGTTTGTGAACGGGATTTAAAGGAGATGAAAAAGACGATAAAATATTTGAAAGCTGACTAAAAAATTACCGGAAGTTATTAATGGCCTCACATTGCTACTCCCGATAGCTCTCGGGATCACAGATTAAATTTGTCTTCTCTGACTTTTTCGAAAACAAAAAACCGGGGAGTAAATCCCCGGCTCAGATTATAATTGGTTATTACTTTTTACTTTACCACATTCAACCGTTTGGTAATTGAATTGCCCGAAGAGGAAATGATTACACTATACATTCCCGGTTTTATACCATTGACTGATACTTTTTGAATAGCTGAGGTATTTTGCAATGATGTTTTCAAAACCTGTTTGCCGATCAAATCATAAATTGAGAGATCAGCTTTTTCTGCAGCCATTTTTTCACTTAGCTGCAAGCTGATTTCATCTTTTGCCGGATTAGGATATACTGCCACTTCATTTTCTGAATCACTCGTGGTCATGGTTTCAACTCTCAATGCAGCAGTGGTGAATTTTTTCCAAACGGACCATGTCCCTGTGTTTCCATTACAAATAGAACGCACTTTAAATTTATAATTGGAGCTGCTGTTCAGGCCTGTAATGTTATAGGAGGCAGCAGCGGTGTTTGCTGTAAAATTAAAATCCACATTGTTTCCGGAAGCATCTTCCACTCTTACTCTATAACTCGTTGCGCCTGTCGGGCCCCAGCTTAATGTTGCACTACTGCCTGTGATGTTAGTTATAGTTAAGGCAGCAGGAATTCCGCAATTAGACGTTCCGCCACCGGCTGTGAATGAAAAGAACGGTGACCAGTTAGGATGATTGCCCCCGCACTGCGTACGTACTTTAAATTTGTAATGAGCGCCAGCAGTCAAGCCTGATAACGTGTAAGAGGTCCCCGAAACATTGGTTTCGAAATGAAAAGGCACATTGTTTCCCTGGGCATCCTCTACTTCCAGCCTATAAGAAGTGGCTCCGGACATGTTATTCCATGTCATGGTTTCCGTGGTTTGATTAACAGCCGTTGCGTTTAATCCTGTTGTAACAGGGCACTGGCTGAAACTTTGGTTTGCGAATGCGATCATGCTGATGATAACCGTAAACAGTGTGTTTGTTTTTTTCATTTTTTTTGGTTTTTAAATTGATTGTATTATTTTTATTTGTCATGCAAGATTACTATCGTTTTGATTTTTACTTATGGAAACACTTACTGAACCGGAAGAAATAGAACCGGAATAAGGCAAAAAACACTTTGATTAAAATATATGAAGATGAATTAAGCCGAAAGAAAAAAAACTAGCTTTTTATTGTCATTACAGGGCTTTTTCAAATGTGTGAATCATGTAACTTATTTCCAAAGTTGTGTAACACTTATCAATTAAGGGGTTTCCACCTTTGTAAAAACTTTCACAGAAAGTTTTAATTCCATAATCTCATCCTGTCCTGCAGATTATTCTGCGCCTCAAATAATAATTGATTAAAGTGCTGAAAGGTTCGATGAGAAAAACGGGGACATCGTCTCGCATTTAATACCAGCCATTCTCACATGACTTATTTAACATCAATTTATTCCCGTTCAGAATCTTTTATTCCTCTCAAACTAAGAGATGCATCTACTTTTGACTTTCATATAATGATTAAAACCATTTTTAAATATGATAAATCTCAATTTTAAGGTGGTACATTCTTTTAAATTTTGTAAAGAATCTGAAACAACAAATTACAATGAAAAAATTCTTAACCATTTTATTAGGAGCATTTACAGGAATGCTGAATGCAATAACACTGCCTGCTTACGGAACACCCGGTTCCGGTAATTCACCAGTTACATTTCTCCAAAACAAAGGACAGTGGCCTGATAATATACTTTACCAGGCTACGTCTGTTCCGTTAAATGTATATTTTATGAGTGATGGGCTGAGCTTCGCACAATTAGGAGAAGAGGAAGACAGCACAGGCCAGGACGTTTATTCCTATATCGTTTGGAATATGAATTTTTTGAATACCAATTCAGATATGATTATAAATGGCGACAGCGTATGGGAAAGCAAAATCTCCTATTTAAAAGGAAGCGACTCAGCCAACTGGGTTATTCATCCTCCGGAATATTCGTTTTTACATTATAATAACATTTATAACGCTATTGATCTGGATTTTTATGGCAACGGTAACAATCTGAAATATGATTATGTTATTCACCCGGGCGGTGATATTACTTCTATCACCAATAATTTTGAAGGTGTTCAGCAATTATCTGTAAATACAAATGGGGAATTGGAGATTATTACCTCATGGGAAACCCAAATACAAAAAGCTCCGGTTGCGTGGCAGGTAATAAATGGAGTAAAATATCCTGTTGAAGTACACTACGTAATCCTTAACGATACCACTTTTGGATTTAGCGCTGCCAGCACTTATAACCACAATTATGATTTGGTTATAGACCCGTTATTCGAATTTGTATTTAGCTCCTATACTAAAGCATTGGGTGCAAGCAATAACATAAACTATTGTTTTTCCAATGCGACCGATGCCGCAGGAAATATATACCTGACCGGCATGGTGGACGGTACATATCCCACCACTCCCGGTGCCTACTCGGGACCGGGAGCGGTTGACCCTGAAATTTTTGTTTCTAAATTCTCTAAAGACGGGACCACCCTGATCTATTCCACCTACATTTCAGGTTCTTCGAGGGAAATGGGATTAGGAATTGCCGTGGATGCAGCAGGACGGGCATATATAGTGGGTTATGGTGAAACAAACTGGACAGGAAGCAATACCTATCCAACTACAGCTTCAGCTTATCAACCCAATATTTATACTTCCAGCGGTTCCGATGCACTTTTAACCGTGCTTAACGTTGGCGGCACAGGCTTGGTGTATTCTACCTGGTTTGGTGGAGACGGAGGTGAAGAAGCGTATGCTATAGTATTAGATGGTACCGGAAAGGCATATATAACAGGCAACACCAGCTCAGGGGGAAATACATTCCCGACTAAGGGTACTTCAACCGCTGTTCAACAAACCGCACAAGGATACCACGATATTTTTGTAGCTAAATTTGATATTTCACAAAGCGGGGCTAACAGCCTGGTATATTCAATTCGCTTAGGCGGTGGCGGTGATGACTATGGCAGAAGCATAGCTGTTAATAGTACCGGGAATGCCTATGTTACAGGACGTTTCCAGGATATTTCATCTCCTGCATTTCCGACTACTCCCGGTGCTTACAATAATATCTATGATGGCGGATGGGATAACTCCATGATATTTATTACAAAGCTTTCTGCCACAACACCGGTTACATATAATTACTCTACTTACCTGGGTTCGGGCTGGGGTAATGGAATAGCTGTAAACTCTGTTACTGGCGAAGCTTATATTGCGGGTAGCACATCAACATTTACTTTTCCAACTACTCCGGGAGTATTGCAACCAATTCACGGGCAAGACGCATTAGGCAATCATAACGCAGATGCATTTGTCACCAAACTAAATACTTCAGGAAGTAATTTGATCTACTCAACTTTTCTTGGCGGTGATTCAGGTGACGGAGGAACAGGGATAACAGTTAACAGCATGGGTGAAGCATATGTTACAGGTGTTGCATCTCCGGGTTTTCCTACTTCACCAGGAGCATTGCAGCCAAATCATGCTACCGGTGGAGGAGACGTAGATTTTTTTGTGGTCCAGCTTAATGCTGACGCTACAGGCTATGGATGCGGAGGTTCAACCTTTGTGGGAGGAAGTGATAGTGATTATGGTACTCCGATGTACGATTATCCTTCTCCGAAAATATCTTTAAGAGATCATGGAGGCGTAAACGATACGATAACTGTTAGCGGCACTTCTCATTCAACGGATTTTCCTACAACACCCGGTTCTTACTGCACAACCAAATTAAACGGTATTGCCGACCAGCCTGTTTTTTTCAACCTCACTTGTGCCGTTGCAACCCCACTACCCATAGAATTAATTTCCTTTACCGGAAGTAATGAAGGCAACAGAAATCTTTTGAAATGGGCAACGGGCTCTGAAACTAATAATGATTATTTCGCTATTGAACGCAGCGGAAACAAAAACCAGTTTAAAACTATCGGTACGGTAAAAGGAGCAGGGAATTCCACACAAATAGTTTCCTATTCCTTTTCTGACAATAATCCATTTAGCGGAATAAATTATTACCGCCTGAAACAGGTTGATTACAATAATGAATTTAGTTATTCACAGGTCATTTCTGTAAGAAACAATCTTGCAGATTCACATTGTTTTGTTTATACAGGTGAAACTGCAGGAAATTTTATGTTAAGTTGCAACCTATCGGGAAATGCACGCGCCCAAATCTTAAACATGGATGGAAGCATTTTAAAAGTAATAAAACCTACAGGCAACTCTGCAAATAAAATAGACCTGCATGAATTCAGCAATGGTCTATATGTGCTCAAAATAATTGACGGAGAAAATATTCGAAACTATAAATTGATCAAAAATTAAAATGAGGGTTTCAATCGTTGTTTTTTCCCGTTAAACACTTTTTATTTCATGAATAATAACCCGTGCGCCTACATTTGGCTTTCATGCAGGATGATAAAGATCATATTTTATACTAACTCATGTCATACTAAAAAGAAAATAGCTTACTGAACTTTGTATCTTATAAAATAAAAACAATATGAAAAAGCAACTCACACAAATTACCCTGTTAATTTTTGCAATAACAACCATGATTGTATCATGCAAAAAAGACGACAACACCAAACCGGATGATAACAGCAGCGCCTTGACACCCACATCAGTAATTATTTCATCATGCTCCTGGCGGGTAAGTTATTATCATGAAATCAATGATGACCACACCGGCAATTTCAACGGATACACATTTACTTTTAACAGTAATGGAACTATGACCGCCACAAATTCAGCCGGAACAACAAACGGCACATGGAGCAATGATGACAGCCAGAATGAGCTTCATATTTCTCTTGGCAACAATGATCCGTTAAAAGATTTAAGCAAGGGTTGGCTGATTATTTCAAAAACCAGCATTGAAATAAAATTGCAGGATGATAATTCTGCTCACAATGAAGAACTACACTTCACAAAGATTTAAAAAATCAGAAACCTCATCATCATGAAAAGATTAACTCTTATTGTCAGTGCAACCTTACTATTAATTTTTTATGGGCTGCAATTATATGCCCAGATAGCCACAGAATTTGCAAACACTTCTTTAGGATTTACAACTACTACCTCGGTAACCGCACCCGCTCCTGAAGCTGCGCAGCTTGCCGATCTTGATGGAGATAGCGATCTCGATGCAGTTATTGCAAATGGGAACTTCAATTCGGGGTTTTCTGTTATGCTTAACAATGGTAATGGAAGGTTTGGAACGCCAGTGCAGTACACAACAGGTTTTGCATCATGGGACATAGTGGTTGCTGATTTTACAGGTGATAGTATTCCTGATGTGGTTGTTTCCAATACAGGAACAAATTGGAATGGCTCATCTGTTTCTCTCTTTCCCGGAAACGGTAACGGGACATTTGGAACAAAAACGAATTATAGTGTGGGGAACGGCCCGGTAGGCGTTGCATCTGGAGATTTTAACTTAGATGGGTATATGGATCTTGCTGTTGCGAACAATGGCGGTTTCGGTTCAGGAACTACTGTGAGTATTTTAACTAACAATATGAGCGGAGGTTTTAATGCAGCAGTCACTATACCCGGTGGTGCGGCACCTTATAAAATTGCCGCAGGGTTGATAGACAGTGACTCTTTGCCTGATATAGTAGTTGCAAATGAACAGGAAATAATAACCTTGCTGCACAATACAGGCTCAGGATTTGTAAACACCACTTATATCATGCAAAGCATGCAGATAAATAATTTATATGCAAGCATACAGCTCGCTGATATAGATAACGACCAGGATTTAGATGTTTTCTATTCAAGCTTCGGTACGCAACAAATTTCACTGAGACGAAACCTTGGTAATGGGACATTGGATTCAGCACAAATGATTGTTATGGATTTTTGGTATGGTGGTGCATCCAGTTTCGAGGTTGTTGATTTGAATGGTGATGGCTTTAAAGATATTGTTGCGGCAGCATCATCCGGGAGTACAGGAGATGGATACCGAATTGTGTTTAACCAGGGTAACGGAACTTTTGGCACTGAAACATTAGGTTCTGCAGGTCAATATACGTTTGTGATTCTTGCAGGTGATGCTGATCTTGATGGAGACACAGATATTTTAACAGTTGACAATTATTCAAATGAATTAACTGTTCATCCGAATAACGGTACAGGACAATTTCCTTCACCTGTATTATTCAGCACCGGTTTCCCTTCAATTTCTAACAAGCTTGAGGCTGCTGACATAGATAACGATGGCGATCTTGATATAGCAACATCGGCTAATAGTCGTACCGCAATAAATGTCCCGGTAGCTGCAAGTATCAACAATGGTAACGGTACATTTGCTCCTGCCATTAATTACTCTGGTTTTATAGGTGGTGTCGGAGTAAAGCTGAGAGATATTAATAATGATAATTACGCTGATCTCATCTTTGCTTCCGGTATTAACAGTGCACCGTATGATTTTTATACGGCACTTAACAATGGCAACGGAACATTTACAGCACTTCAGCAATGGAGCATGAATTCGTGCGGATGGAATGATCTGGATGTTGCTGACATGGATAATGATGGTGATTTGGATGTTATTTTAACCGAGTGGTTAGGTTGCCCCGGTGTTCCATTTTCAGGAAGCAGAATTTTTATCAGCTATAACCAGGGCGGAGGAAATTTTTCTTCCCCGACAATTAAAGTTGTTAACCCATTTCCCGGACCCATTGCAATTTGCGATTTTAATGAAGACGGTTTTCTTGATATAGCAACCGGACAATCCACAAGCGTTGATATTTCATTGAATGACGGAACGGGAGATTTACTTGCACCTGCTTCATTTCAAATGTCACAATCTCCTTTCGATATTCTCGCAACTGATTTGAATAATGATGGTCATGTTGACATTGCATCCTGCAACTACGGATCAAATCCGGGAGACTATAATTTAACAGTTCGCCTTGGAAATGGCAATGGATCTTTTCAGAATGTCCAATTGATTGATGCAGCCTATTCGCCCGACCTTGCAAACGTTTCCGGGATTACGGCAGCCGATGTGGATAATGATGGAGATATTGATTTGATTGTTAGTCAGAATGCTTCCAATGATATGAGCATTTATCTGAATGATGGGAATGGTGTATTCAGCTATGATCACCGCTTATGTGTTTATTATGGATTTAGTTCACCTTGGTTTGCAGATTTTACCGGAGATGGAATAAAAGATTTAGCAGGGCTTGTAAGTTTGCCTCCCAGCGGCTTACCAGCTGCGTTAACAATTTTGCCCGGTATTACTACGGGAGCGGCAACCGGTGGAGCAGGGTTATCAGCTTGCGCAACAACTGCCACATCGGTTACCGAAAACTCCCCGGCATCTTCTACCATAGAAGTTTCTCCAAATCCGTTTTATGAATCACCAACTATCTCTTTCAATTTGGAAAAAACAGAAAATGTTTCCATTTCAATTATTGATATAACAGGAAGAGAAGTTAAAAATATTTCAACCAAAAATATTCACACAGGAAAAAACAAAATCAGAATTGATTTATCAGAGCTCAACAGCGGAATTTATTTCTGCAAAATAAAATTGAATGAGCATTTTCAAACAGTTAAAATGATTAAAAATTAACCTTACCAAAGTTAAAATAAAACACAATGAAAACTATTTTATTCCCTACCGATTTCTCACCGGGTGCAGATAATGCCCTTAATTATGCCATCGGGTTAAGTGATAAATTAAAGGCAAAACTTATCCTGTTCAATTCGTTTCACATTCCGGCTTATGCATCGGAGGGGCCGGTGAATGAGGATGTGGAAGAACAATGCATGAATCTTGCTCAAAACAATCTTCTCAGGATGGAGAGAAAAGCCATCTTGCAGTCTAAAGATTTAGTTGTGGAATCCATAGTAAATTATGGACTTGCCGTTGATAATATTATTTCAACCGCACAGGAAAAAGATGCTGACCTGGTTATCATGGGAACAAAAGGTGCCAGCGGTTTGAAAGAAGTGTTCATAGGAAGCAATGCTGCTTCAGTTCTTGAGAAAGCACCCTGCCCGGTCTTAGTTATTCCTGAAAAAGCGAATTTCAAAAATTTTGATAAAATTATTTTTGCAACGGATTTCAGGGACAGTGATTTTTATTCCATCGCATCACTGACAAAAATTGCATCCTTATTCAACGCAGAAATAATGATTGTCCATGTTTCCCAGGTTGCACCCACAGAGGATCATGAAAAAGATTTGCTTCAATGGTATAAGGAAGAGTTGAAGAAAAAGGCAAATGTGGAATACAAAAATATTTCTTTCCATGACCTGGTAGGTGGCAATGTGGATTATGAACTGGAGGATTTTATTGAAAAAAATAAAGTGGACTTGCTGGCTTTGTCCATGAGGAAAAGAAATCTTTTTTCAAAACTCTTTGACCGGAGCCTTACAAAGAAAATGGCATATCATACAAACACTCCTCTCCTGGCATTTCAAGCTTCAAAATAAAATGACTTATAATTCAGCAAATTTTAATTGAATTTTAAATTTACTGATACAATATTACTTTGAAGGCCGTTACTTCTCTTGTAAAAGCCATAACGGATTTCCACCATATTAAAATGTTTATATCCGAATACTCCGTTTAAAGGCGTGAGCCTGATGCCTGCACCTAAAAAATTGCTATTAAAAGAAGAAAGATCAAAATTGCTTGTATAATATTGATCTGTCTCCATGTGTTCACTGAATGGCGCAAAATATTTTATTGCAGTTTGGTTATAGAAACGGTAAAAAGGAGTAAAAGAAAAAAAAGGATTTATTTTTACGGGTGTTTCTAAATTAATAGTGTGAGACTTCAGGTTCCAGTCATCCTGGTAGTATCTGTAAAAAGCTCTCAAAATTATTTTATCACCTAAAAAATAACTTGCCCGCAAGCCTAAAGGTATTTTTAACCTGCTATTGGGCAAATTTTCAACATGCACTGAATTATCTGTAAAGTAAACGCGGTGAAATGGAAGGCCGAGAAATCCACTTTGTTTCACAACGTCCGCAAGAAACATCAGTTGGAATCTTTGATTGATGATTTGCGAATAAGAAGCGGAGGCGCTGAAAGAATTTCTTGAATCGGTTCCATAACTGTCATTATAAAAATCTGTACTGCCAATTCTTAATTCAACCGGGTACACCAATAATACTCTATCAAAATATGCCTGGAGCTTTATAAAAAATTCTCCGTTCCTGCTTTTTGTTTTTTGTGCAAAGCTGATGTCTCCACCGAAAGAATTATAATCATATTCGGTGGAATAAGATGCACCTGCTCCGAAAGTGGTTCCTCTTTTTTCATTTTCACGTGACCATGAAAGCGAGGGATAAATTCTCATATCGCCTGATGAAGCGGAAGAGTTTGCAATCAAATCAATTTTATCAGAGGAAGCAGAAGTATAATTGTCTATACCGGCTTCCAGGCTATATATATGTTTCCTGTTTTTCTTGTCATGCCTGTAGAATTTTACATCAAGAACATTCGCAAAATCCGTAAGCTTTTCTGAACCTTTGCCCCCGGTCACCGAAGCGTGGTCCCCGTCCTGCACATAATAGCTTGATACAAGATTGACTTCTTCAAAAGTGAGCTTACGCGTTTTATAACCCGATGAATCGGTCGTTGCATTTTGTGAAAACGATGCAAGCAGTCCCGCATACATCCACACTATTATCAGGTAAATTTTTCTCATACTATATAATATGATTCACCTTTGTATTAATTACATCCGCAGCCTCCACCGGTTTTTCCACCGTTAGCTCCTGAAGCGCCTTCACGGTATGTCTGGAAACTATTTTCTGTTTTTTCAATTTTCCTGCCGCTCAAAATCATTTCACTGTCATTTAAACGCGATTTCTGGTATTCTTTTACACTGCTGCACGAACAAACGAACATACATATAGAAATCAAAACCACCCGCACGAATATTTTTTTAACATGCATTTTCATAACGTATTTATATTATCAGAAGTAAAAATGCGATCATGGTCATCAATAATAATGCAGGCAATATTTTTCATTTGATTAACCAGGTTTAATCCTACCTTAATTCCCATTATCATGATAGGTGTTGCCATAGCATCTGCTATTTCTGCATTAGGGCAAATTATCGTCACACTTTTAATTCCTGTAACAGGTAACCCTGTACGCGGATCAATGGTATGTGAATATTTTTTTTCGTCAATTACCGCATACTTTTCATAGTTGCCTGAAGTGGCAACTGCCATGTCAGAAATAGTAAGCGCAGAAAAAGCAATTCGCGGATTACCCGGATCCGCAATGCCGATAGTCCATGGTTTGCCATCAGGCTGCACTCCCCACGCAGTGAGGTCACCGGCAGCATTTACAATTCCGCTGCTGACACCGTTTTTTATCATCAGTTGCCGGGCTTTTTCAGCAGCATATCCTTTCCCGATTCCGCCAAAACCTATCCGCATCCCTTTTTCTTTGAGATAAACTGTACACGAATTTTCATCTAATATGATGTTCCTGTAATTTATCAAACGCACTGACTGTTTTGCAACAACAGGATCCGGCAGTGAAGTCATATTTATATCAAAATTCCACAAACGCTTATCCACCGAACCATACGTAATATCAAAAGAGCCCTGGGTAAGTTTTGAAATTCTCTCAGAACGCTTTATAAGATCAAAAACTTCCTGATCCACTTTTACGGGACTAATGCCGGCATTTCTGTTTACACGGTTCGTTTGGCTCGTGTCATCAAAAGTGGTGAGCAGTTTTTCAATGCGTTTTATTTCTTCAATGGCTTCAGCAATTCTTTCCCGTGCCCATATTGCATCTTCACTTGCAACAGTAAATTCAAAACGGTTTCCCATCAGCTTCACAGCCTGCCGGTACAACTGTTGAGGAGCAACTAAAATATTATTTTCTACTGTTGCAGGCATTCGTAATTTCATTAATAAAGTCATCCGCTTTTAATCCCGGATTCCCTTCCCATGATTTAATAATCTTTCCGTCAGCAGTCAAAAGCAGCGTGAGCGGAAACAACCCGTTGGGATTATACTTTTCGGCAAGTGCATCATTTTGCTTTACCAACTCTTGAGGAAGCTTGTTTTTCTTTTGTCTTGGAAAATCTGCATTTGCCAGTATAAGAGCAGAATCTGCAAACGCAAAAAATGCGGGATTTTCAAACACATCTTTCCGCAAACGGATACAGGGAATGCACCAGTCAGAACCAGAAAAATTCAGAAGAATTACTTTGTGGCTCTGAGCAGCTTCCTGTTGCGCTTTGTTAAAATCCGTAAGCCATCCCGGGGATGCAATCGAAACATAAAGAGCAAAAAGCAAAACAGGTAATTTCATTTTATAACCTTTAATGGATCCTGCAATTAATAAACAAACTTTTATTCTTTGATGAAAAAAACATGCCTTTCATTAAGTATTCATAACTAATTATAAATAAAAAGGGTGCCTTTTTAACCAAGTCAATCTCTTTTCGAAATCTGCATTTTACATATAATACTATGTAATTATTTTTCTGTTCTCCGTAAAAGAACTACCGCCAGCACCATCACCCATAGCAGGAACGCCCCAATGTTAATTCGTTCCCAAAGCCCTATATATGGTGTTGGCAGGTTTGCTTCGATGCCGGGCGACTCCCTGAAAGTCAAAACACCAAATAGTAAAAAGACCACCCAGGTTGCAATAGTATAGTAGCGGAATCGTTTTCCAATTCCCGCTGCCCCGAATCCCATCAGGAGCGTCATGAAAATAAGCGTTACCATCGCCCAAACTATATGTAATGTATCGCTCAGCGTTCCTCCGCCTGCTGCAATGACTTCACGCTGGTGCATCGGGGGCCAGTAGAAATTGAAAATACTATAGGCGATAATTAAACTACCTGTAACTTTCAACGAACCATTTCCTTTTGAAGATTTCAATACGCCCCATCCGAAGGCAGTAAAAATCAGTGGATATGGCATCACCATCAATACCCATAAAATTCTTGTCGGAACATCTATTGCTGACAGTTCACTGACCGTTAGCGTTACAGAGTTGTATCCATCGTACCACACCGGCACGAAAATATTTATCGTAAAGTACCATAGCGAAGAAAGTATGCCGCACGTTAGTAAAGCTTTTTGCATCATCACTGTATTATGCCGCAAAGCAATTAACGGGATAGCGACAACCCATCCCAACAAAACCGGGATTCCCCACATGGCGTGCAGCCAGTGCACTTCTCTCAAAATGGCAATTTCGACCCAAAACCAAATGAACAATCCTCCCAATGCAAGACCAGCTATGAACCAATCGAAAACAAATCTGCGAAGGACCGATACAAAAGCGAGTGTGTTTAGAATTCCTAATCCAAAAAGGATGATTCCGGGAACCAGGAAATCAGGGAAAGCACCGTGCATAATGTCAACCGGCATGTCCATCAAACTTCCGTCAGGTTTTGCAATTAGAAAACCTCCTCCCGCAAAACAGCCTGCCGCCTCGTAACCAAGAATGCCAAGAAGGATAATCCGCTCCCATTTCGATTGGACTGTCTTCTTTTGAATTTGTAACTTTTTGCTAACGTATTCAGTGGTTGTTGCATCCATTGTATTTCTCTTTTCAATTAACAGTTTAACTGATATGCTTCATTCTATTTCTGTTTCTCATTAATAACATCGTTACAGCAAGAAGTCCTGAAACAATCAACCCGGTATCTTCCACAATACCGAAATTAAATGCTGCCGTAAAACCAACGACAGACCATATAAACGGAATGATCAGAATTGCAACAGGACATTTTTTATCACTTAAAAGCAATATGCCGAAAGTGAAAATGGTAGTTGGACATGGGAGACCAAAAGTTGGCGCGGAAGGATAAGCATGGCGAAAAAAATATCCGAGAACAGGATATATGATGAGTGCAAAGAGAATTAAAATGATTCCTGCAATTCCATATTTGCCAGGATAAAATCTGAACGAAAGTTTGCTATGAAAAACTCCGAACGTTAAAAATAAAATTCCCTGGAGAATAAATACTGCTCCGAATAAATAAGCTGCTTTATTAATTACGGTAAAAAAAATAAGATGGTAAACTATTCCCATCCACAACCAGAAGAAAGCAAGCAGCCCGCTGATTACTTTGCCGGTTGCGGAAGCAGGTTTAATTGTAAGGTAAATCCCAATAGCACTCAGCAAATAGAAAACAACCTGCATTGGAAAAACTGCTTCGTTGTAATTTTTAAAGACCTCTAAAAATTGTTCAACTGTAAATGGTGTTTTCATTTAAAGTGGTTGTGGTTAAAGTATTTTCTGATATTTGTTTTCCCTGGCCTATCAGCGCAAGAAACCGTTCTACATCATAAATTGCATTATGTGATGCTGGAGATATATTCGGTATCACAAGGTCAAAGGCATGATCAGTCTCTGGTAAAATATGTATCACTGCCGGAACTTTTTCTTTCACTAAACAGGAGTGCAAAAAACGAACGGCTTTTACAGGTGCCATCACATCATGTTCGCCATGTAAGAGCAACGTAGGTGGACAGCCCGGATGCACATGGGTAACAGGTGAGAAAAGAGCATACGTTTCCGGGCACTCATCCGGATGTCCGCCCAACAGTGGAGCCAACGCTCCGGCATTTACAAAACCCTTGTCCATTCCAAGGCGATAAAATTCTTTTCCCATTCCTTTTATAATCCAATCCGGCATTTGAGCGGGCACAGCTTTTTTTGGTTTGCCGGGTGTGGAACGGGTAGTGAGGTGTTGGTTAGTGTGATAATAACATGCCGCTAAATCGGTGATGCCATACAGGGAAATCACAGCGCATACGCTGACATCCTTTCCTTCCAGTTCCTTCGGTGTAAACTGTGGATTGTCGCCAGTATAAGCTGCTAACAACGCAAGGTGTCCTCCGGCAGAACCTCCACCGGCAACAACCCGGTCAGGGTTCACTCCGTAACTACCCGCATTTTCTTTCATCCATACAACAGCGCGCTTCATATCGTTTACCATTCCTATCATATCTGTTTCCGGAGCGAGCCGGTAAGCTACATCCATTATCACATGTCCCTGCGCAGTAAGGTGGCTGAATAACGGACGAGTGCCGCAATCCTTGTCGAGAAGGTACCATGCGCTGCCATGCAGGTAAATAAAAGCCACGCCTGAAGGCGTAACATTTTGGGATGGCTGCCATACATCACACAAAAGTTTCCTGTCAGTGCCGGGAATGGTTGCAAACGAAATATTTTGTTCTAAGCGCGAATTGGGAACAGCAGGTAATTTTAAAACGGTACGTGACGGAAGAAAATGATTTTTTTGTCCGGCACTGATGCGATTTTCCCAGCACAGACCGAAAGCTTTTTCAAAACTACTTGCAGCATCAGGAGGCCGCGTAACTTTGAATATATGAATGGAAAAAATCAAAACATCATAAATTCCAACCACGGTGATGAAGGTTGAACCGGTTGCCAGTCCAACCAGGATGCTCAATGCACCAACTAATACGAGCACTGGCGATAATGCAGAAATAAAAAGTTTTAACATCCACATAACAGGTGCAGGCCAGCGCAACCGAAGGAAAAGAAGAATGCTCATCAGTGCCGCCAAACAGCCTGAAACAGCAGCAAGAATTTGAATGATTAATTTTATACTGTCCACCCGGTTTATAAATAATTTTAATTACAGAAGCAAAAGTAAATTGGAGCAAAAGCAGAAAAGGTGTCAATCGTCATTTCAACGATTGACTTTCATCATAAAAATACTTTTACTTCTCCCTCAAAAAGCCATTGACATTCGCAGGCCGTACTGCTTCCCATTAAAGACAGGCATAATCATCGCGTTCATATTTTCTTTGTTCTTAAATATAGTTTTCTTAATTAGCGGATGAATCCAATATGCAATTTTGGTACTTAAAATACCAATTCCGGCTCCGGCTGTAATATCGTTAAACCAATGTCTGTCATTATACATTCTGAAAAATCCTGTTCCGGCAGCTACTAAATAACCTGAAATTCCATACCAAACAGATTTATCTTTATATTCCTGGTATAATAATTCAGCCCCCATAAAAGCGGTTGCCGTATGTCCTGAAGGGAATGAGTTGTTTGATGTTCCATCCGGTCTTACCTCATTTCCTGTTTTCTTTATAATATTAACCGTAGTTCCCATAATTAAATAGGCAGAAGCTAAAATAATTGTTCTGTCCTTAAAGCTGTTTTTACCTTTAATTCCAGCGGTATTTAAAGCGTAAACAGACAGGAAAGCACCATATTGTGAAAAGTCGTCTATACTGACCTTTTCATCAATATGTTCATTAATTTCAGTCTGTGTATCAGAATTAATTGCTATTAAAGTATGACTTTCAAGACCCACAATTCCATATCCAATTAAAGCAGTCGGGATAATTAAAGCCTCATATTTGAACCGGATATTAGTATTGTTCGTGAGACTGTCCACACTTTTGTTTTGGCAAAATGCGCTGTAGGTTAAAAAAATAAATAAAATGACCAAATTCAATTTTTTGATCATAAGTTTTGAATTACGCACAGCGAAGAAGAGGGCAAATGTACGTTCCCATTAAAGTAATTGCTTATTTACCCACTTCATTTTTATTTAATTATTAAGTGTTGTCGTGCCAAATATTTTGGTTTAAAAATAATAATTGTCATAATTCCCCAAACCGTTACTAAAAATCCCATGTAGTTCACAATGTCTTTGTCGGCAATATCAGTAGTAAATGCAATGTCGAGCGTAGAATGAAAAACTGCACAAATTAAAATGCCTGCTTTTGATGAGTTATACAACCACGTGAGCAAAATACTTCCTGTCAGCAAACTAAAAACCCAGCCTAAGATTCCCGTCCACTCCATTGCCGTGTAACCTGGCCGGTAAAAGAATAATGGCAAATGCCACAAAGCCCAAAACAATGTCAGCAGAATACTTGCGGTCAATGCGTTTGATTTGTTGAGCAGCCGCGGCAATGCAAACCCGCGCCAGCCAGCTTCTTCACCGAAACCAAAAAATACAAGGTTGTAAAAGAAAAATGTAAGCAGGCTCCATTGCGGAAATTCTTTTGTTGTAAGCAGTCCCGAAATATTGACTGGTGTATGGTTAATGAAATAACTTATCAGCGAAGCAATGAAAGCAAGAACGAAAGGACTGAACAATGCAATTGCCAAATATATCAATGGTTTGATTTGAAAACATTTTGCCAAAAGTTTTTTTACCCCGTCAGTTTTCAGGAAAACGAAAGTTGTCAAAAAGGAAGCGATTAAAGGTCCCAACCCGCCAATGGCATGATTAAAAGGTATTGATGGCAAATTGGCCAATCCGAAAATATGTCCATACAATGGCAGCCAGATCATCCACGAAATAAGGTACGCAAGCCCGAAAAATATTAGCAGCTGCTTCATATTAGCAGTGATAGTTGGAGTAGTGGTTAGTATTGCACCTGGCAAAAAGGGGGTTTAACGCTCTCATGTTTAATTACGTTGGGTTATTTAAACCTGTCAGGAGAATTCCTGCCTGACAGGAGGCGGGTTTCAGGTAAACCAAAATGATGTATTATACACACGAAATTAGAAAGAAAGAAATTTTATTTCAAAACACATTCCTTTTATAAAAAATAAAAGCAGCTACAATTTTTCACGAGCCAGTTTTTTTATTATCTCCGAACCGATGGTATTCGTATTTTTCGAAACAGAAGATAAAACAACCACACCTGTGTGATTAGTTTCAACAAAACCGATGTATGAACTGAAACCGCCTGTGTAACCCTCCTGCCACACTACTCTTTTTTCATCAATACCCAGTGAATTAATTTTCCAACCCAAAGCAATTTCTGTATCTTTCCTTTTGCCGCTTAATTTCAAGCGGGCATTGTGTGTATAGTCAAGTATATCGGAAAGAGCATCCTTTTTAACACTTATATTGGCTCTTAAAAATTTCATCATGTCATTGATCGTGGAATGCATTCCCCCTGACGGAGCTAATATATCATAGTTCCAGCTGCCCACCGCATTATCATCCTTATCATACCCCTTCAGCAAACGCAATTGCTGATCCGCTGAAAGATGAATGCGTGTATCGGCCATTTGCAACGGAGTAAATATCCGTTTTGCAACTAATGATTCAAAATCAGTTTTTGTTTTCAGGGAAAGTGCATGGCCAAGTAATGCAATACCCACCCGTGAATGGTTATAGTCGTACCCGAGCGGTTCATCAAAACGGTATTCTTTAATAAAATTATACAGGTCATCTTTTGTGTATTTCGCAAACGGATCGTTTTTATAGTTTTTCAGGTTATATGGATTTTGAGGTAACCCGGTAGTATGCGTGGCAAGATCGCATAGCATAATAAACTGCGGTTTCGAGGAAGGATCAGGAAAACAAACAAACGGAGTGAAACTAATACGCAGGTTATCATGTTCACCTTTTTGCCTGACCTCTGACGGATCTTCCGCTTTCTCACAAATTATTTTCTGGTAAACAGGTGCAGGTACAGTAACAGGAAGAAAATCCTGCAGCTTCTCATCCATTTTTACATCACCCTTCACACTCATATCAGCAAACAAAACTGAAGTGAAAGTTTCAGTAATTCCTCCTAATTCAAAAATGCTGTTTGAATCGGGCTTCTGATTATTTCCATAGTAAAATATTTTCTCTTTGCCGTTATCATGAATACCGATGACCAGTGCACCGGGATGATTTTCAAGGTACGCATTAGCAAGGCTGTCAATGAATGGCTGAAAAGTATTTTGCGCATCCGCCAATAAAACTGAACATATAAACAAAAATAAATTGCTGATTTTTTTCATGTAGCTATTTTTTGTAAAAGTATCTTCAGGTTTGAACCCGCATCAGGAGGATTATCATGTTCAAATATGATTTTAATCATGATTCAGAATAAGAACCTGGTCTATACTTGTATCTTGAAACTCAAGATTAAATATGGATATAACGCTCCTTCTGACGTCTGATACTATTGCTCCCTTTTTTACAAGGGTATTACTCGGCATCCTCTTTTTCATGCAGGGCTATGATAAAATTTTCAATGTCAAAATTTCAAATGTCATTGAAACGATCAGGCCTCCTTATCATAAATTAAAACTGCCTGGCTTAATGGTTAAGTTCAGTGCATATTTTACTTCTTACGTGGAGTTTATATGCGGCTTTTTGCTGGTGGTGGGTTTTATGAAATACTTTTCACTTTACCTATTAGGCATTGATTTAATAATTGTTTCATTTGGCATGTCAGTAATAAATCCCGTTTGGAATATGGAATTAGTGTTTCCTCGTTTTTTGCTTTTACTATTTTTGCTTATTTACCCCGGGGAGTATGATCTTATATCAATTGACAATTTATTGACCTATCTCAAATAAGCCATAACAGGATTTTATGACCTGGCTTTTTGCAATCATTGCTTTGTTGTGTGAAATCATAGGAACTGTTGGTGGTTTTGGTTCGTCAGTATTTTTTGTTCCGCTTGCAGGTTTTTTCTTCAATCTGAAAATAGTTTTAGGATTGACAGCCGTAATGCATGTGTTCAGCAATCTTGCCAAAATAATTTTATTCAGGAAGCATATTGATTATAAATTGATGTGGTTGTTCGGCATACCGAGTACATTAGCTGTTATTTTGGGAGCCTGGATCGTTACAGTTACAGATATAAAATATGGCGAGTTGATATTGAGTATTTTTCTAATCTCATTCAGCATCTTTTTTTATTTCAAACCTGGTTTTGTTCTACCGCCAAATAAAGCCAATGCAATTACAGGTGGAGGCATTGCAGGATTTCTTGCAGGGCTTATCGGAACAGGTGGAGCTATACGAGGTGCAAGCATGGCAGCCTTCAATCTCGAGAAGAGTATTTTTGTCGGAACTTCAGCAGCTATTGATATGGGAGTTGATTTCAGCCGTTCCATCATCTATCTTGAAAATGGTTTTATCGGCAAAGAACATTTACCAATTATTCCCATATTGCTTTTAGTTTCTTTTGCCGGATCCTATTTCGGAAAAAGAATTCTCGATTGCGTTTCCCAGGTTAATTTCAAAAAAATAGTTTTAGGTTTGATATTTATAATTGGTACTATCTCATTTATAAAATCAATCTGGTAAAAAAGAATAGAATAAATACTATGAAAGAAAAAATATATATCCATTTTTTAGGTGCAGCCGGAACAGTAACCGGTTCAAAATATTTAATTACAGCATTCGAAAAAAAAATTTTAGTGGATTGCGGATTGTTCCAGGGATTAAAAGAATTGCGCGTGCTTAACTGGAATCATCTTCCGGTTAATGTGAGTAAGATTGATGTGGTGCTGCTTACTCATGCGCACCTCGATCACACAGGTTATTTGCCTAAGCTTATTAAAGACGGATTTAAAGGAAGAGTAATAGCAACTGAACCAACCATTGACATAACAAAGCTTATTTTAAAAGACAGCGCCAAAATACAGGAAGAAGAAGCAGAATTTGCGAATAAGCACGGCTATTCAAAACATAAGCCTGCAAAACCCTTATATACTGTGGAAGATGCGAAACAAGTGTTTTCACATTTTGCAGCCGTACAAACGAACGAGTGGATTTTTTTAAATGAAAAAATAAAATTCCGTTTCCGTTATGACGGACATATCATAGGTGCAACGTTTATTGAGCTGGATATGGGAGGAAAATTATTTGTGTTTTCAGGAGATATTGGAAGAGAGGAAGACTTGCTGCTTAATGCTCCGGAAAGACCGCAGAAGGCAGATGTTCTTTTTATTGAAAGCACTTATGGAGACAGACTGCATCCGAAAGAAAATACTGAAGCGCTGCTTAAAAATATTATTGAGAAAACATTACTGAAAAAAGGAACAATGATAATTCCCGGTTTCGTAGTGGAACGCTCACAGACATTGATGTATATATTATGGAAAATTTTTAAAGATGCTTCGCTACCGCGCATCCCCCTTATTATGGATAGCCCGATGGGAGCTAATGTGCTGGAGGTTTTTCATAAGTACCATGAATGGCACAAGCTTTCAGATAGTGAATGCACGGAAATGTGCAACATCTTTGAAGTGGTGCAAAGCTATAAGGAAACACTGGCACACATTGATAATCCGATACCGAAAATTGTCATTGCCGGAAGCGGTATGGCAACAGGCGGGCGTGTGCTTTCGTATTTGCAGGAATATATAGGCAACCCGGAAACGACCGTGTTGTTAGTAGGTTACCAGGCAGAAGGAACAAGAGGAAGAAAATTACTTGAGGGAATAAATGAAATTAAAATTTATGGCAAGTATTACGAAGTGAAAGCACGCATTGAAAATCTTCTCGGTCTTTCCGGGCATGCAGACCAGCAGGAACTTTTGAACTGGATGAGTGAAATTAAAAACACGCCTGAAAAAATATTTGTTGTGCATGGAGAAAAACAGGCATCAGATACTTTCAGAGTAAAAGTAAAAGATACAAGAGGATTGGATTGTACTTTGCCGAAGCTTTATGAGATTTTTGAAATAGAAGTATAAATTACTTTTTCACCTTAACTTGCCAAGAACTAACTACGTGTTTGTGATTTTGGCAACAACTTTTTGTCTTTGCATCACTTCCTCTTTGAATTAAAAACAATGCAAGAATAATGGCAATGACAGGCGAAGCCTTGCGCATGAATTTCCGGAAACCTGTACCGATAAAATGCCCGGCAATAGAAACAGCAAGCATGGCGGGAAATGTTCCAAGACCGAATAATCCCATGTACATCATTCCCCCGACATAGGTGCCTGTTGCAAGCGCTCCGGCCAAAGCAAGGTAAACAAGTCCGCAGGGAATAGTTATGATACAAATCATTAAACAACATGATGAATGTATTTTAATTCCCCGGCAGGCAACCATATTTTTGTCAAAAAACTTATACCAATGTTTGATACAAAAAAAATGAACAGCGTTTATCACATGGTTGTTGATGTGAAGCAAACTACTTCAATACTTCAGAAAGAATTCAGCAAACTCTTCCCTTTTCTTAAAATAGAATTTTTCCGCGAGCCATGTTTAAAAGGCAAAGGGAATTCAAAAGACAAAATGATTTCGACAAATGAAATACTTAACCGTTTACAAAGTAAAAAACAATTCGGAAAAATCGTATTTACAAAACAAACAACTGTAAGCGAACTCGAAGAAAACTTTCTTAATAAGTTCGGTGTTTGCATGCAGGTGTTTCGTAAATCAGGAAATATATGGCTTGAAACTACTTCTACGGATGACTGGACACTGGAACAGCAAAACGAAGAAGGCCGAAGCCTTGCACAGCATTTTAAAATTGAAAGAGAAAACCCGGATGATCATGATATGTATTAATTACACTATATAAAAATAAAAATATGAAAATAGAAAATCTCTCATTAGCTGAAATTATAACAGAAAGGCCACAAGCAGCTGTCTTATTAGAAAAGTATGATCTTGATTTCTGTTGCCGGGGAAAATTAAAATTGTCTGATCAGATAAAAGACCAGGATAAACTTGCCGAAGTAATAAAAGAGCTTGAAGAGGTTTTCTCAGATAAGAAACCGCTTGAAGTCCGGTATGATCAAATCTCACTTACCGAATTGGTTGATCATATCCTGCAGAAACATCATCGTTATGTAAAAGAAAACCTTCCTGTCATTTTAGAACATCTTGAAAAGGTAGCGTACAAGCATGGCGACTCATATCCTCAAATGAAAAAGATCGCTGAATTATTTACAGAAGTGAAACGGGATTTTGAACAGCACATGATGAAAGAAGAAGTAATTCTTTTTCCGAGAATAAAGGTGATGGAGAGAATTCTATCAGAAGGCGGAAGTCTTAAAGAAAAAATTTCCATCCAGGCACCTGTTCATGTTATGGAAGCAGAGCACGAAACTGCCGGAAAGCTTATGGATGAAATAAAAAACCTCAGTCATAATTACACGGCTCCTGAAAATGCGTGTATGACTTTCCGGTTATCCCTTGACGAATTAAAATTATTCGAACAGGATTTACATCAGCATGTGCATCTTGAAAATAATATTTTGTTTCCAAAGGCATTAAAAATGCAGGAAGAGTTAAGCGGTATTAAGTTAGACTGAATCAGTGAATGAAATCATTCAGGAGTCAAAATTTTCAACGCACTTTCTTCGCGTTTTAACCAAAAGAATAAAAATATTCATTTGCAGGTTGTAGCATATTCCTTTTGCACATCTTCAAAATACTTTGCCCTTTCTTCAGTGCTTAAGTGAAATTCGATATCTGCCAATTGCTGGTAACAGTCTTCGTATTCCACGAGCACCTTACGGTCTGTATTTTTCAGGACTGCCTGGAAGGCGGCCGAACGAAATGCGTAGTTATCAGAGAAAGCAGTTACATTACAAAATTTTTTGAGATTATCACATTCGAGGGCGTGAAGTTTCCGCAGTATCGGAATGTATTTTTCTGAAACAGATTCTTTATTGTCATTGCATGAAACGAATATGAACAACAAAAGGTAAAAAGCGTTTTTCATCATAGTTATGATTGCAATTATATTTTTGTACAAATAAAAAATTAGCCTGGTTGATATTAAAGCTAAAAAGAGTCAAATTATTTTGACGGTGGCAGAATCACCTTATCAATTACATGGACAACTCCATTTGATGCAGGAACTGATGCAACGATGTTGGCGTCATTGATCATGTATTTGCCAGCCGATACATGAATAGTTGCATTCCCGCCATTCACCATTCCTATTACCTGCCCATCCTGTAAGTTTTCCGTATTCAACACACCAACATACACATGGTATTGCAGAATATCTGTAAGTGCATCTTTCTTTTCAGGTTTCAACAGACCTTCTACAGTTCCAGCAGGCAACGCATCAAATGCTGCATTGGTCGGAGCAAAAACAGTAAAGGGTCCGTTGTTTGAAAGTGCATTTACAAGGTCAGCAGTCTGAACGGCAGTTACCAATGTGGAATGGTCTTTGGAGTTAACAGCAACTTTTACAACGTTGGGTTTTGAAACGTCATCAGTAACTCCTGATTGTCCTGCACCTGGTACAGTTTCAGAAGTAAGTATTTGCGTAGTTGTGTTTTGATTTTCTGAACTGTTACCGGAGCATGACAGTATAAAACTTATGCCGATTACTCCTAATGTGTGAATTACATGTTGTGATTTCATAGTTAAATTATTTTTATATACGAGTGCAATAATACATCCGGTGAATTTCAAGAAACATGATTTAGATCATCTGAAGCGATAACTGTTATCATAGCTAAACCTCACCATAAATAACACCTTTGTATAAGTCTAATTTCTATTAAAAAGAAAAATAAAATTTCAATGAATACAAATAATGAAACTTTATCTCAGAAAGATGTACACCGGGTAAGCACAAGATGGGGCGGAAAAATGTATTTTGAAAGCCTGGTTAATGATCACTTTATATGTATGGACAAACTTCCAGCGTATGGCGGAGAAGGCAAAGGACCGAGACCCAAGCCGCTTATTCTTTCTGCAATTGGCGGATGCACAGGAATGGAAATAGTTTCGATCCTTGAAAAGATGCGTTTGAAGGTTGAGAATCTGGAAATTGATGTAACGGGTGAATTGAATGATGAGCAGCCGAAAATTTATAAATCAGTTCACCTTGTTTTTAAGGTGAAAAGTCCGAATTCTGATAAACAGAAAATCGAAAGGGCTATCCAGCTTGCAACGGAAAAATATTGTGGAGTGCTCGCTATGGTGCGTCATTTTGCAACAATAACATCAGAGATTAAATTTTTATAGCAAGAATATTGCGCCACTGCATTTTCCATTCATGTTATAAGAAAAGATCAGCATAACAATTCGCTAAGATTATAATACGAAAATGTGTGAATGATGTAACTTATTTCCAAAATTGTGTAACTCCTGCCCGGTTAAAATTGTTGACTTTTGACTAGTAAAAATGCGTTCACAAATTAAATTTAATAAAAGTTAACTATGTGAATTGATTGGTATGATATAAATCATATTCGCGCATAACCTTTCTCATTTCACAGCCATATTTGACAATATACTTTTGCACACAATAATTTAATCTTAATAATATAAGAAACTAAAACATGAAAAAACTACTCATTCTTTCCGCTGCAATTGCACTGATTTATGCCTGCTCTGGTGACACTGAAAAAAAAGAAAGTGCCGAAAATCCAAATGCCGTATCTGATCTTTTTAAGGAGGATTCTGCATCAAAAGCATTAGATGCAAAGGGCATCGGTAAATTCACCAATGTTGACATCAGTCCAAATCTTGATGCAAAAATGGCAGCAGTCGGTAACGGGGTGTACGATTTGAAATGTTCTTCCTGCCACAAATTAACTGGCGAAAGATTAGTAGGGCCGGGATGGAAAGATGTTACAGTGCGCAGAAAACCTGAGTGGATAATGAATTTCGCTACGAATACAGATGAAATGATAGACAAAGATCCACAGGCGCAGGCAATGCTTGAAATATGCATGGTGCGTATGCCTAATCAAAGCTTAAGCGATGAAGATGCACGTGCTGTCCTTGAATTTATGCGTAAGAATGACGGGGTGAAATAAAAAAATGTTATTGTAAAATTAAGTTCCGGGTCTGTTAAGAAAGAAAAATCTAAACTAAAAAAATATGAAAAATAAATTTGGAAATTATTTGATGATTGGCGCGGTTTTAATAGCCAGCATGGTGATATTTAAAAGCTGCAAGCCTAAAAATATTGCCTCTGCTGTAACGGGCGATGCTGCAGCCCGGACATATATAGCGCCCGGCAAGTATGATGAGTTTTACAACTTTGTTTCCGGTGGCTTCAACGGGCAGATTGGTGTTTACGGTCTTCCTTCAGGAAGATTATTCAGGATCATTCCTGTTTTCTCAGCGCATCCTGAAAGCGGTTATGGATTCAGCGAAGAATCAAAACCCATGCTGCAGACTTCATCGGGTTATGTTCCCTGGGATGATTTGCATCACGTGGAGCTTTCACAAACCAATGGTGAAGTGGACGGCAGATGGCTCTTCGGAAACGGCAATAATACCCCGCGCGTTGCACGGATTGACCTTACATCGTTCCGTACTGCAGAAATTATTGAGCTTCCAAACAGCGGTGGCAACCACTCTTCTCCCTTTATAACCGAAAACACAGAGTACGTTATTGCCGGAACGCGCTTCAGCGTACCTGTCGGAGAAAACCAGGATGTTTCCATCAGCACGTTCAAAGAAAATTTTAAAGGCACTATCAGCTTTATCGGTGTTGATCCTAAAGAGGGTCACATGAAAATTGCTTTTCAATTACTGCTTCCGGGTGTGAGCTATGATTTAGCGCATGCAGGCAAAGGACCTTCACACGGTTGGTTCTTTTTCTCCTGCTATAATTCTGAAAAAGCAAACACACTTCTTGAAGTGAATGCTTCACAAAAGGATAAAGATTTTGTGATAGCCATCAACTGGAAAAAAGCAGAAGAGTATGTGAAAGCCGGAAAAGCCGAAAAGAGGAAAACAAAATACATGCACAATTTGCTTGACGAAAAAACACACATGACAACTACTGAAATTATCAGCGAAGTGCTCGTGTTAAATCCTGTTGAATTAAAAGATATGGTGTACTTTATTCCGTGCCCAAAATCACCGCATGGCTGTGATATAGATCCGACAGGTGAATATATAGTAGGGAGCGGAAAGCTCGCTGCTTTGATTCCTGTTTTCTCTTTCACAAAAATGCTGAAAGCAATTGAAGAGAAAAAATTTGATGGAGAATACGAAGGGTTGCCTGTGATCAATTACGAAGCTGCTCTTTATGGCGAAGTTAAAAAGCCCGGACTCGGGCCTTTGCATACAGAGTTTGATGATAAAGGAAATGCGTATACTTCATTTTTCGTTTCTTCCGAAATCGTAAAATGGAATGTAAAAGAATTAAAAGTGATAGACCGTGTGCCGACTTATTATTCTATCGGACACTTGTGTGTTCCGGGCGGAGACTCGCGCAAACCATACGGCAAGTATGTGATTGCTTATAACAAAATCACTAAAGACCGCTACCTTCCGACAGGACCTGAGCTTGCACAAAGCGCACAACTATATGATATCAGTGGTGAAAAAATGCAGCTGCTTCTTGATTTTCCCACAGTAGGTGAACCACACTATGCGCAGGCATGTCCCGCTGACCTGATTTCAAAAAATTCGAGAAAAATTTATAAGATTGAAGAGAATATGCATCCTTATGTCAGCAAAGGAGAAAAGGAAGCAAAGGTGGTCCGCGAAGGAAATAAAGTTCATATATATATGACTTCTATACGTTCACACTTCGTACCGGATAATATTGAAGGTGTGAAAATGGGTGATGAGATATATTTCCATGTTACCAATCTTGAACAGGACTGGGATGTCCCGCACGGATTTGCAATAAAGCATGCAGCCACCGCAGAAATATTAATCATGCCCGGTGAAACACAAACATTGAAATGGATTCCTGACCGGGTTGGCGTGGTGCCGTTCTATTGTACTGATTTCTGCAGCGCGTTGCACCAGGAAATGCAGGGATATATAAGGGTTTCCCCCGCAGGGAGCAATGTACCCATCAGTTTCAGCACAGGAAAAAAAGTTGAAGAGCCAACTGCCAGCAGCAAGTAAGTGATAATACTAAGGCAGTGGCGGGGAATAGTCATAGTCTGCTATTCCCTTTTTCATTAGATAATTTCGAATTGATAAAAATGGATGACAGTAGTAAGATAAATACAAATAAAATGACAACGTTAATGAAAGCGGCTACCGCCTGCTGTTCTGTAATGATGATCATTGTTTTATTTTTTCCCATCTGGAAAATTGAACTCTCCGCACCGCAATATCCCGAAGGGTTGGTTTTAAAAATCCATGCAAACAAGCTGGGCGGAAATGTGGATGTGGTCAACGGCTTAAACCATTATATCGGGATGAGGACATTGCACGAAGATGATTTTATCGAATTTACAGTCCTGCCTTTTATAATAGGCGGGTTTGCAGCACTCGGTTTTCTAACATTAATTCTTAACAGGCGAAAAATATTCAATGTATTGGTTGTTCTCCTTTTAGTTATTGCTGTTGTTTCCATGACTGATTTTTACAAATGGGAATATAACTATGGTCATGAACTGAATCCTGATGCGCCCATCAAAGTTCCGGGCATGTCTTATCAGCCGCCACTCATCGGTTATAAAAAACTTTTGAACTTCGGTGCGTATTCCATTCCCGATATTGGCGGATGGATATTCATTGCTGTCGGTGCCCTGTTAGTTACCACCTGGTATATTGAACTCAGAAAAAATAAAAAAACAAAATCAAAACCTGCTCTTAGTTTTGCTTTGCCATTTCTGTTTATGCTGTTTTTCGCATCATGCAGTACCGAACCGCAAACCATCCGCTACGGAAAAGATGCCTGCGCTTTTTGTAAAATGAATATAGTGGACGAAAAATTTTCCGCGCAATGCATGAGCACAAAAGGAAAATCATACCGGTTTGATGACATTCATTGCCTTGCATCATTTCTCAAAAACGGTGGCGTATGGCGAAACGAATTGGCAGGAGTTTACTTTTCTGATTTCAATGAAAAGAACAAATGGATAAATTCAGATGTGGCGCTTTTGCTGCAAAGCGATTCACTTCACAGCCCTATGGGATGGAACATGGCGGCTTTTGACACAGAGCAGGAACGGGACGAAGCAATGAAACAGTTCAACGGAAAAAAACTGGCATGGAAAGACATCAATCCATTCAACAAAAAATAACAAGTCCTCCCCACCGGGGAGGATTTAGGTGGGGCTTGTGCCTGTTTTTCTTCGTGTTGTTTTTCCCGGCAGTATCCGAAAGCGCAACATGGACCGTAAGGAAAAACACGCAGATCACATCCATTCAGAAAGCCATTGACCTTGCACAGGCTCACGACACTATTCTTGTTTATTCCGGAACGTATTTCGAAAAAAACATCCTCATCAAAAAACCCCTCCTGCTTCGAGGAATAAACAATCCCGTCCTGGATGGTGAAAAGAAATACGAAATCATTTCAATCTGGTCATCGCACGTCACAGTGGAAGGTTTTGTGTTGCGCAACTGCGGCAAATCGAGCATGAACGACTATGCAGGCATCAAGATTTACAATGCGCAGCACGTCACCATCCGTAATAATATTTTAAACGACATGTTTTTCGGAATTTATTTCCAGGGATGTGCTCAAAGCACAGCAACCGGAAATACCCTGCAGTCATTCGGCAAAGAAGAGCTCCAGTCCGGCAACGGTATTCACTGCTGGAAATGCGACAGCATGACCATCGAAAACAATAACGTAAGCGGGCAGCGTGACGGAATTTATTTCGAATTCGTCACCAACTCCATCATACAAAAAAACTTCAGCCATGAGAACATCCGTTACGGCTTGCATTTCATGTTTTCGCATCACAACGATTACCTGCACAATATTTTTGAAAACAACGGTGCAGGTGTAGCCGTCATGTACACCAACCATGTAAAAATGATCAGCAACACGTTTAAAGACAACTGGGGAAGCGCTGCCTATGGCTTGCTGCTCAAAGAAATTTCCGACAGCCATGTCGAAGGCAATAAATTTACAAACAACTCATCCGGAATTTATATGGAAGGCAGCAACCGCATTGCCATCCTCAGCAACAATTTTGAAAACAACGGCTGTGCCTTGCGCATACAGGCGAGCTGCGACAACAACACCATCGTAAAAAATAATTTTCAGGGTAATACTTTTGACATTACCACAAACGGCTCTGTCAGTCTCAACTCATTCCTCAATAATTACTGGGACAAATACCAGGGCTATGATTTAAACCATGACGGCACAGGCGATGTCCCCTACCATCCCGTGAGCGTGTATTCCATGATTATCGAACGCATGCCCGTGGCGCTCATGTTTATTCGCAGTTTCATGGTAACCCTGCTTGAAAAAACCGAAAAAGCAATTCCGAGCATCACGCCTGAAAATTTTAAAGATGATGCACCTTTTATGAAACCAATAAAAGAAATTCTTTAATAAAACAATTCGCAAATTAGTAACGATACTTTATTCGCACAATGATTACCGCTGAAAACATTTCAAAATCTTTCGGAAAATTAAAAGTGCTCAACAGCATTTCCGTTTCATGCGATAAAGGGGAAACCATTTCCCTCATCGGTCCTAACAGTTCAGGAAAAACCACTCTCATAAAATGTTTGCTCGGAATGGTAATCCCTGACAGCGGAAAAATTTTGTTCGACAACATAAACATTTCAGGGAGCTGGCAATACCGCGACCGCATCGGATACATGCCGCAGATAGGGCGTTATCCCGAAAACATGACCATAGGTGAAGTGCTTGACATGCTGCTTGACCTGCGCAAAAAAAAAGAAAGCGAGACCGACCGCGAGCTGGTTTATTCATTCGGGCTTGATGCAATTTTAAACAAACGCATGCGCACACTCTCCGGTGGAACGCGTCAGAAAGTAAGCGCCTCGCTTGCATTTTTATTTCATCCGCAGGTGCTCATTCTCGATGAACCCACTGCCGGTCTCGACCCTGTTGCTTCCGAAGCGCTCAAAGAAAAAATAAGGAAGGAAAAAGAAAAAGGCAGGCTCATATTAATCACTTCTCACATCCTGAGCGACCTCGATGACCTCGTAACGCGCGTCATTTACCTCCAGGAAGGAAACGTATTGTTTCATAAACCCATTTCCCAGTTGCGCAGCGATACTGGCGAAGAAAAACTTTCACGCGCCATTGCCTATGTAATAAAAAATAATGATAAGAAATTAACTCAATAAAGCAATACTCAATTACCCTAATTACCTGAATTACCAATTACCAAATTCCAGTGTTCAAAATAATTAAATACGTAACCTTCGATATCCTCCGGAGCCGCATTATCTTTGTTTATACCATTTTTCTTCTTGCCATTTCACTCAGCATCTTCAACCTGGAAGACAATCCGTCAAAAGGATTGCTCAGCATGTTAAACATCATTCTCATCATAGTTCCCCTCGTAAGCCTCATCTTCAGCACCATTTACATGTATAACTCCGCTGAGTTTATCGAGCTGCTCCTCTCCCAGCCTGTGAGGCGAGCACAACTATTGCTCAGCATATATGCCGGTGTCTGTTTCTCATTGCTCGTTGCATTTGCCATCGGTGTTGCACTGCCGGTTATCATCATGGCCGGCACAACAACAGCATACATGATGACTGCTGCAGGTCTTGTGCTCACAGCCGTATTTGTTGCATTGGCAGTGCTCGGCTCAGTCATCACGCGCGACAAAGCAAAAGGCATCGGCATCGCCATCATGCTCTGGCTTTACTTCTCCCTTTTCTACGATGCCTTCCTCCTCCTCATTATGTTCCAGTTCAGTGATTATCCTCTCGAAAAACCGATGATCGCATTATGTTCCCTCAATCCCGTTGACCTTGCACGAATCTTTATTCTCCTCAGCATGGACATCTCCGCCCTTATGGGTTATACAGGCGCACTCTTCAGTGAATTCTTCGGCACTTCAAAAGGAACTATCTATGTCGGAGCCGTTATGTCATTATGGATTTTCTTTCCCCTGTTCTTTGCGATAAGAAAATTTAAAAGAAAAGATTTATAATTCAGAATGTATTTAACTTCGGACTTACCGTTCATAATTTTTGACCTTTATAAATTGTAATGAATTTAATATTTCGGAAAGCTAAATATTATTATTTATCATTCCTCAAACATGATTTCAAGGCAAGCGTTACTGTATTCTTTGTCGCACTTCCACTTTGCCTTGGAATTTCGCTTGCCTCGAATGCCCCGATTTATTCAGGAATATTAGCCGGTATCATCGGTGGAATTGTAGTATCTGTTATCAGCAAATCCGAGTTAAGCGTAAGCGGGCCCGCTGCAGGACTTACTGCAATTTGTGCTTCAGCTATCACCCAACTCGGAGCCATTGAAATTTTTTTCCTCTCCGTGGCCATTGCAGGATTGCTTCAAATATTTCTTGGTGTTTTCAAACTTGGCGGCTTCACACATTTTATTCCTTCGTCAGTCATTAAAGGAATGCTGGCAGCAATAGGCATCCTTCTCATTTCAAAACAAATTCCTCTTCTTGTGGGTTACGATAAACCTGACTTTTGGAGAAACGAACTTTTTAATATTCTCACTTTCAATCACAGCTTTAAACACTTCAGCGAACTTTATTATCACACATCAGCAGGTGTAATCACCATTGCTGCGTTGTCACTCATTGTTCTTATTCTGTGGAAAAAAACGCTTGGGAAAAAAATTCCGTTTATCCCCGCATCGTTCATTGCTGTTCTTGCAGGTGTACTGCTTGCCATTACTTTTAAAAATTATCTTCCGTTATTTCATTTGAAGCCTTCTCATTTTGTTACCATTCCTCAAAATATTTTTTCACAAATAAAATTCACCCAATTCGATACTTTGTTCACCAACATTGAAATCTGGAAAAATGCTGTTGTTATATGTTTTGTTGCAACCCTTGAAACCTTACTAAGCATTGAAGCGATAGATAAGCTTGATCCTCATAATCGCATCACTCCTCAAAACCGGGAATTAATCGCGCAGGGAACAGGAAATTTTTTAAGCGGTTTGCTTGGAGGAATACCTATTACTGCGGTTATCGTCCGCAGTTCAGCTAATGCAGAAGCAGGAGCGCGCACCAGGCTTTCTGCATTTTCTCACGGCATCTGGCTATTGCTTGTTATCCTTATTGCAATTCCCTTAATCAATCTTATACCCTATTGCGTGCTTGCCGTCATGCTCATCCGTACAGGATACAATCTTGCAAAGCCTAAAATGATAAAAGCGGTTTACAAACAGGGACGCGAACAATTTCTTCCATTCATCGTCACTGTAATTGCAATATTATTCACGGACTTACTCATTGGTGTAATTATCGGAATTATTTATGCGCTCTGGTTTTTAATCAAGCACACTTACAGGGCAGGATATACCATCAAAGAATTAACTGAAGGCCACACCCGTCATTTCATAATCGAATTGGCTTTAAACGTCAGTTTCCTTAACAAGAAAAAAATTCTCGACATGCTCGATAAAATTCCTGAATACAGTATTGTGGACATCATCGGTTCGGACAGTGTTTACATTGATAACGACATCCTGGAAATCTTCAGCGATTTTAAATCAAAAGCCCGTCAGAAACATATACAGCTTACCTTAAAAAATATCCCTGAAGTGGAAACGATAGAACTTCACTGAAAAAAGATTTCCTTTACAAATACATACATCCCGGTGGTCAATATAAACCATCCGAATATTTTTTTTAACCGGGTGGCTGTAATTTTTAATGAAAGGCGCAGACCGATAAAAATTCCTATTATGGAAAAGAAAGCAAACGTCAATAAAAATTTATAATCAATTACCTCATGCTTTGTCAGCAACTCACCTGTAAAACCGATAAATGAATTAGCAGTAATAATAAGCAGCGAAGTTCCTACGCTCATCCGGATTGAAACTTTGGCGAACAATACCAGTGCAGGAATAATTATGAACCCGCCTCCCACACCTGTTAACCCGGTCAGAACCCCGGAAACCAATCCGACAAATTTCAACCAAAAGTAATCAGGCTGACGAATTTTAATTTCTTCAATCTCTTCAAAATCATCTTTCCTGATCATTGTGAATGCGACTATAATCATCAGCAATGCAAAAAGAACCATGATGAAAAGTTCTTTAGAAACAACAAATGCCGAAGTAGTAATAATAGTACCAGGAATAGCGGTTAAAAGAAATTTTCGGGTAAGGAAAACAGAGATGAGGGAAGGAATAGCAAAAATTACAGCTGTTTTAATATCTACTAAATCTTTCCTTATAAAATTTCCTGTCCCGATTGCACTTGTTATTCCCACAACAAACAAGCTATATCCTGTCGCATCAACCGGGTTTATATGCATCAGGTAAACCATAATGGGAACGGTGAGAATAGATCCGCCACTCCCCAATGTTCCTAATGAAACACCTACAAGCATTGCACAGACGTACCCGATAATTTCCAATGGAATGCAAATTTGAATGTATATCAAAAAAAATAAGCTGCCGGGATTAGTTTTTCAATTCCTTTAACTTTTTCTCATTTACAAGAAAAATTTTCCCTTCTTTAATTTCCACCAGCTTCTCATCTTTAAAATCACTGAGCGTGCGGATGAGTGATTCCGTTGCTGTGCCCACAATGTTCGCTAAATCTTCCCTGGAAACGGACATGCTGAAAGGTTCCTTTCCTCCGCTGTCCTTATATCTCTTTTGCAAAAGCAATAACGCTTCAGCCACCCGCTTGCGTACAGAACTGTATGCAAGTTCTATCAATCTGTCCTCTTGCTCGGTAATGTTTTTTGTGAGGATATGTAAAAACTTTTTCGCCACTGCCTGGTTGTTATAAACGAGGTTAAAAAATTCCTCGCGCGGAATAAAAGTGATTTCAGCGTCCTCTAATGTTTGCGCATTTTCAGTGTAGTCATTTTCTTCAAGCAATGATGTGTAACCAAAAAAATCTCCGTCTTTAAGCAGGGCAGTAATTAATTCCTTTCCGTAATCATGTATTTTAAAAATTTTTATTTTTCCTTTGTTGATGTAATACATTCCGCGAGGATAATCACCCTCCCTGTAAATGTTTTCTTTCTTCTTATATGTTTTTACTTTTTTATCTTCTGTAAATTTCCTCACTGCATCCTTTCCCGCGACATCACCAATGAAAGCTGTTAACCCTTCAATGTCTTTCTCATATTCTTTTTTAACAGATGCTGCTTTTTTCAACCGGCTTTCAACTGCGTTCAGCAATTCAATTTTATCGAAGGGTTTGGTAATGTAATCGTCAGCGCCCATTTCCATCCCTTTGCGCACATCTGTACGTTCTGTTTTTGCAGTAAGAAATATAAAAGGAATATTGGCAGTCTCCGAATTCCTGCCCAGTAAATGCAGCACGCCATAACCGTCTAACACGGGCATCATGATGTCGCATATAATTAAATCAGGCTTGCTTTTATTTACCTGTTCAACACCTTTTTTGCCATCGGCAGCCGTGGCTACTTTATACCCTGCAAGCTCCAGAATTTCTGCTGTGTTTTCACGGACTTCTTTGTTGTCTTCAATTAAGAGAATGTTTGTCATCAACGAATACGAATTAATACGAATTTACGAATGAGTATTGAATTTTATTTTTGCTTCTTTGGAAATGTTATTTTAAATGTAGTTCCTTTCTCCAATTCACTTTCCATCTCGATATAACCATTCATAAGCTCCACATATTTTGCAACGATGTTTAAGCCCAACCCCGTGCCCTGAATATTGGTTGCGTTATGCCCCCGAAAAAACCGTTCAAATAAATGTTGCTGGTCATCTTTGCTGATACCCATTCCTTCATCCTGCACTTCAATCTCCACCTTCTTCGTGTCAGAAAAGGTCTTCAAATAAACTTTTTTGTTTTCTTCCGAGAATTTAAGCGCATTTGAAACAAGGTTAATCATAATGTTACGCGCGAGCTTCGGGTCAAGTTCAATTTCATCTTCTCCTTTGTGTGTATGGATTATCTCCTGTCCTTCTTTGCGAATACCTTTCACATCATTACTTACTTCATCAGCAAGATTTTTTAAATTGAATCTTTTAAAATCGGCCACCACTTTATTTTCTTCAATTTTACTGAGCGAAAGAAAATCACTGAGAATATCATTTAGATTATTAACAGCAGACTTAATCCTTTCAGTATGCTTGATTCTTTTCTCCTGTTGTTCCGTTGAAGGATATTCAGGAATTAAGGATGCTGAGGAAAGAATGGTCGTTAAGGGAGTTCTGAATTCATGAGATGCCATGGAAACAAAACGGGATTTCAGCTCATTCAATTCTTTTTCTTTTGTTAAAGCTTCGCTAAGCTCTTTTTTTGATTTCTCAATTTCATACAATGCCTCTTGCAGGACCTTTGTCCTGTCCTGGACTTTTGCTTCCAATTTTTCGTTGTTGGTTTTCAACTCTTGAGTAATTGACTCCAGTTTTTTCTGATGATTGATGATTTCAAATTCTACCAGTTTTCGCTTCGTAATATCAATAATGAAAGCGATGACAAAGTTCTGCCCATCGCTTTCAAAGGGGCTTAAACTGATTTCAACCGGAAATTCAGAACCGTCTTTTTTCTTTGCATATAAATCCATCCCGATCCCCATGGATCGGGTATGCGGGTTCTGATTATAATTTTCCCTGTGCCCCACATGCCTTTTTGTATACCTTTCAGGCATCAGGTATTCTACTTTTTTCTCATTCAGTTCTTCCTGCGTGTATCCAAAAAGTTTTTCTGTAGCCGGGTTTACCAGTTTAATGGACCCGTCTTTATTGATAACAATAATACTTTCAGTAGCATGTTCAAACAACTCCTGAAGCAGGCGGTCTTTTTGCTCGCGATTCATTAAGGTTTTTTTAACCTCGCTAAAATAAGTCACCTGCGTATATTATAGATATAAAATAATCTAATTTTTTTTGCTGATAAATACAGCGGCATTAAATATTTTATTGCCGAAGCAAATTAATTCAGAGTTCTTTTTCCTCTTTGCTGATTGTATTTAATCTGATCAACGAGTACAACGGACATATTCCCGCAATTCCTGAAATAAAAACCGGGATGCCTAAAACTGCCCAAATGGAATTATTAAATATTCCGATTCCTGCGATGATTACTCCTAAATACATACGAAGCATTCGATCTGTTAAACCTTGATTTGTTTTCATGATAAATAATTTTTATTAATGCAAAACTATTTTGCGAAAGAGGTTTTTGAAATGTTAATAATCATTTCAAGACATGATATTAATCATGTATCCCCCTTCAGGGAATAAATTTCATTTGAAACCTATGAAAAAATCAGAAAAACAAAATGTTTGCCCTATGTTTAACCTTATTGAAACATTAAAAAAATAATTACCAACAATCAAAGTGTCAGATTAATTTTATGTGATCCCGACAAGATTCGAACCTGTGACCTACTGCTTAGAAGGCAGTTGCTCTATCCAGCTGAGCTACGGGACCCTTTAAAAAAAGTAAGCAGTTGGCAGTTGGCAGCAAGCAACATAAAATTGCAAACTGCTTAGTGCTTACTGCTTACTCATTCAGTCGGGGCGGCAAGATTCGAACTTGCGACCTCCTGGTCCCAAACCAGGCGCGATGACCGGACTACGCTACGCCCCGAAAGTTATGTTCAATTTACAATTTACAATGTTCAATTTTCAATCTTTCCCGAAGTGGGCGCCTTTGGCACAATATTCAATATTCAATTAATGATTCCACAGTGCCTGACTTAAAACGTTGAACTTCCAGCGGAGAGGGAGGGATTCGAACCCTCGGTACCCGTTTCCAGGTACGACAGTTTAGCAAACTGCTCCTTTCGGCCACTCAGGCACCTCTCCTTTTAAAGTCGGGCGGCAAAGGTATAAAATTGATATTGTTTCTCAATCCCGTTTTTTAAATTCTTATTTTCGATTTTAGGGTCATTAAATGGTAAATAAACCGCAAAAAATTTTCGTTGCAGGTTTCAACAATTTCATTAGGTTTGTAACCCATGAATTTAAGAAAACATTTATTTCCTTTATTATTGCCGCTCCTCCTCCTTACTTCGTGCGGGTCAAAAAAATCTACCACCACAGGCGAAACAGGGTCTTTAAGTGATTCTTTAAAATTTATAAAAATTGCTGATACAAAAGATTTTTTGCCCGGCTGGTCAAAAGAAAACAATGTCATTTATCAATGGATTGCAGAACCTGACATGCTTCACCCGGTGAACAGCATTTCAATTCAGCGCACGGAAATTTTTCTTTACACCCACATGTTCCTGGTCATGGTGGATTTCAGAACGCGTGAACTTATTCCCATGCTGGCTAAATCATTACCATCAGTATCTGATGATGGTTTGAGGGTTACTTTTGAATTGAGAGATGAACCGAAATGGGACGATGGCGAAATGCTCAGCGTGGATGATGTTATTTTCACTGCAAAAGCAAGCAAATGCCCTTTTACAGATAATCCGAATTATAAACCTTATTGGGATAACCTCGAAACTATTGAGAAAGACAGCGTCAATACCCGCAAGTTTACAGTTGTTATGAAAAAAGTTTATATGCACAATGTTGCCTTTTGGGGTGACTACCCGGTTATACAACGAAAATTTTTTGACCCTCAGAATTTGCTGGCAAAATATTCTTTTGAGCAATTTGATGATTTGCATTCGGGTCTCGATAAAGATAAGGAATTAAAAAAATGGGTGAATGATTTTAACAGCGCAAAATATGGCCGCGAAGTACAGAATTTGCAGGGCCTGGGACCTTATAAAGTTACTTCATGGGAAGCAGGGCAAACCATTACTTTAACCCGAAAGGAAAACTACTGGGGAAATGCAGATAAAAGTATGTATGAAGCCTCTTATCCTGAAAAAATTATTTTTAAAATAAATCGTGATCCAAATTCGCAGATGCTCGAATTTAAATCGCAGGCTAATGATGCATCCACCACGTTAAGCACAAAAACTTTAGTTGACCTCCAGGGTGATTCAGGCTTCAATAAAAATTATAATTCGATGTTTACTGATTCCTATAATTATACTTACATTGGAATGAATACGAAACCGGACGGGATTAAGCATCAAAAATTATTTTCCGATAAAAATGTGAGGCGTGCTATTGCACTATCCATTCAGACTGATGACATAAACAGGATATTGAATAAAGGAAAAAATAAAAGGTCCGTTGGCCCCGTGTCTTTTTTAAAACCCGATTTTAATACGAACCTCAGGCCAGTACCTTATGATTTGGAGCAGGCAAAAAAACTTCTGGCAGATGCCGGATGGAAAGATACCGATGGTGATAATATTCTTGATAAAACAATTGATGGAAAAAAAATTAAGATGGAATTCAATTTGAATTACCTGATCACGACTGTAGAATGGAAAGATATGGCAACAATGATTGCAGAATCACTTGACAAAATCAATATCAAAGCAAACCTGAATCCTTTGGACTTCCCGGTGTTCCTGGCAAATGAACGCACACATGATTTTGATATGACTGTGGCTTCGTGGGGGCAATCGTCCACTCCTGAAGATTTCACCCAGTTGTGGCATACCGGCAGCTGGACAAACCTGGGATCTAACTTCACGGGTTTTGGAAATGCTCAAAGCGATGCATTAATTGATTCCATTAAATCAACATTAAATGATTCTGCAAGAAATGAGATGTCAAAAAGATTTCAGCAGATGGTATATGACGAACAGCCTTATGTTTTCCTGTTTGCATCATTAAGAAGGAATATTATTCATAAACGGTTTACCAACCAGGAGCTTTATTTTGAACGGCCGGGAGTAATGCTGAACAATCTTAAATTGCCCGGTGCAGGTGTTGCTGTTCAACCGGGCGCCACTCAATAATTTCAGAAGGCATCGAGCGCGAATGTCCAAATATATAATCAGGAGGATTTTAATTTTTATTCCCACGCTTTTCATTATTACTCTTCTTGCTTTTATAATAAGCGTCAATGCACCGGGTGATCCTGTTGACAGGTTAATTTCATCACCACAAACACCAGGCTCGGGAGTGCAATTTGCGAAAGATCAAAATACAAGGGAAATGCATTTTTACTGGAGGAAAAAATTAGGCCTTGACCTTCCATTATTTTATTTTTCGCTTCACAGCCTGTCAGAGCCCGATACGCTTTATAAAGTTTATGACAAATCAGAAAAAGAAGCGTTCGAAAGACTGATTTACACATACGGAAATTGGGAAAAAATAAACGAGTACTTTAATTCAATACTGAATTTAGAAAGTATGTTGAGAGAGGGTCAGCCAATTTCCGAAGCTGAGGCCGGCCAATTAAAACAACTTCGATATGAAGCCGCTTCCTTAAAATATGAATATGATGACGATGCCATTCAATACAAGCTCCGCTCAATTGAAAAGCTTAATTCATACAAAAATGCTGCACCTGCAATTAACCTTGTGAAAGAAAATTACACAGCCATAAAAAATACTTCTTCAAAATGGAAAAATTTTATTCCTGTTATCAGCTTTTATAAAAACAATCAATATCACCGGTGGATGTTTGGTGACGGAGAATATTCAAAAGGGATTCTCAGGGGAGATTTTGGCATTTCATATATTACCAAACAACCGGTTTCGCTGATAATCGGAGAAAGAATCAAATGGTCTTTATTTTTTGTGGTCGTTTCAGTTGTCATAGCTTACCTGGTCAGCATTCCAATCGGAGTAAAAGCGGGGTCAAAAAAAGATTCCGCATTTGACAAAGCTTCTTCAATTATTCTTTTTATTCTTTATTCATTACCGGTTTTCTGGGTTGCTACGTTATTGTTAATGACATTTGCAAATCAAAATGCATTTTTGATTTTCCCTGCATCAGGAGTAATGCTTCCGGGTGGATTTCCGGCAAACATTTCATTCCCCGAAAAAATAAGGTCAACGCTTCCTTATTTGATTCTCCCGACTATTTGTTATGTCTACGGTTCTTTTGCATTTTTATCCCGGGCCATTCGCGTTTCAATGATTGAAGAAATAAATAAAGATTACATCCGCACGGCACGGGCTAAAGGACTGCCTGAATCAAAAGTCATTTACAAACACGGATTGTGCAATGCTTTGCTCCCGGCCATTACTGTGCTTGCAAATTTTTTTCCCCTGGTTATAAGCGGTGCAGTCATCATCGAAACTATTTTTACTATTCCGGGAATGGGTTTTGAAACGCTCGTTGCCGTTCAAAATCAAAATTACCCGATGATCATTGCCATTTTAACTATTACCGGTATCCTCACATTAATGGCTTACCTTGTTTCCGATATTTTATATTCAATAGCCGATCCGAGAATCACATTTTCAACTTAGATAAAATTAAAAAAATGGAAGGCGCTTCTCTGAATCTGGTTACAAAAAAAAATGCCCTGAATGTTCTCAGAAGCAATACACCTGTTTTAATAAGTTTTTATGTCCTGGTGTTCTTAATAATTATCGCAGTGCTTGCACCTGTTATTGCAAATGAAAAACCATTATATGTTTCTTATAAAGGAAATTCACTTTTTCCTGCTTTCAGTTTTAAAAAAAACCTGGCAATCAAAACAAATGATGGCGAAGAAATACTTCAATACAGCCAGGTGGACTGGAAAAAACTAAACTGTGATAAAATAATTTTCGCTCCTGTCGCCTATTCACCGTCAAGGCCGGATTATGTGAATGCCGACTATGTTTCTCCGAATGGTGAACAGTTTTTTACTGATTCAACAGGTCAACAAGTGAAAATACCTGTTTGTTTCAAACATTGGCTGGGAACTGATAAACTGGGGCGCGATATTTTATCAGGCCTTATTTACGGAACAAGAATTTCTCTCCTGATTGGAATTCTCAGTATGGCTATTGCCGCTTTAATCGGTATCCTGCTTGGCGCAATCGCAGGATATTTTGGTGACCATGAACTGAAAATTGCGAGAGGAAAATTCTGGATGGTTATTGCCGGGCTGATCACCGGGTATTTTTATGCATTTCAGATGAGAAGCTTTGTTTTAAAAGATAGCCTTGGAAATTCAACATGGTTATTTTTATTTCAGTTTCTTATCAGCCTTTTGATCTTTATGTTGGTAATAATTCTTTTCTATCTTGCCGGAAAATTACTGAGCGGCTTTTCTTTTTTTCAAAAAAAGGTTTTTATAAAAACGGATTCCACTGTGAACAGGCTGATTGAAATACTTAATTCATTGCCCATTTTAATCCTGGTAATTTCTATTGCTGCCATTTCACATCCGTCATTGATTAACCTGGTACTGATCATTGGTTTAACTTTCTGGACGGACATTGCCCGATTGACCCGGGCTGAATTTCTCAAGCTTCGAAACCTGGAATTTATTGAAGCTGCTCGCGCTTTAGGTTATAACAGGAGAAGAATTATTATTCGTCATGTTTTGCCGAATGGAGTGGCGCCCGCTCTCATCGCAATTGCATTCGGAATTGCATCGGCCATACTGTATGAATCGGCTTTGTCATTTCTGGGCATCGGTGTCCCGCAGGATATAGTGACATGGGGTTCCCTGCTTGCAAACGGACGGGAGAATTTCAACGCCTGGTGGCTGGTTATTTTTCCCGGATGCGCAATATTTATCACGGTAACGGTGTTTAATATTTTCGGTGAAGGGCTAAGGGATGCACTGGATCCTAAGTTAAGAAAGTAGAAGTTGTGCCGAAAGCATCCCTCCGGGAGAAGTTGGAAGTCAGGCTATAGAAATATTTCGTAAATTTGATTGTAAATTTTGAATGAGATGAAAAAAATTATATTTCTTTCCTTTTTAATACTCAATTTTTCAAAACTATTCGCGCAAAACCCGGAAATAAAAAAAGATGAAAAGCAGGACGATCCGAAATTTGAATTACACCAGTTTTATTTAAATGATCCTGCAATAAAAATACTCGACATAAAATATAATAATGATTGCACTCCCGCGAACGGAAGACTTTCAGAAGATGGCAAAACAGTTTTCATTAAAGAGTACAGGGACCACACCGGTGTTTACCTTAAATTTCTGAAAGCTGATGGCAAGGTGGAAGAAATAACCAAAAGCCCCTGCTTTATTGATCCGGTTGTCAATGCTCTTTAATCATTGACAATTGTTTCCGGGAATTTAGTTGTAGTATTATTATCGATTTGTCAAAGTGCCGGCCGCAAAAGCTGCGCGACAAAAACAAAAAAATAATTTTCCGGTTTATCAGGGTGGCAGCTGCTGATTGTAACAACTCTGACATCCGATCTCGATCCACCCTGACCATGATTGAAAAGGGAAGTCATTTTGAGTAGCAATGTAAAAGTATTTTTCCAGGGGTAAATTAAAATTTGCACAACCCGGGGTCTCACAATTAGTAACAATCGAATAATTTTGGGTTATCGTCTTCGTAACTCCATCGATAGTTACATCTATATCGGGTCCGGCATCTGCATGCCAAAATGAACATTTACCGGTGCCGCCAATAACGGTAATTGTTTTAGTAATAAATTCATGGTCATTTCCCTCATCATTAGCTACAGTTAACCTTACATCATATGTACCTCCAACCGTATATATATGGCTTACGGACCTCCCTGAACCCGTGGTACCATCTCTGAATTCCCAAGTATAGTCTGAAGGAGAGGAACCGCCATTCCGCGAGCAATCTGTAAAAAAAACTTCCTGGCAAGCAGTTAAATTTGCAGGGCTCACCTCAAAGCATGGTTTTATTTTTTTGGGTTCTTTCCAGCAAGAGCAAAAAGAAACCATTGTTAGTATTAATAACCCAATGATTCTTTTTCTACCAGAACACATCTCTGTTATCATTTGTTTTCAACGGTCTTTATACAGTTTCAATTTGGCGACACACATTTTCTAAATTCAAAAATAGGTTTATTTTTTAACACACTGTTCCAAACAAATCAAATTCCTCCACCGAATCAATCCTCACATCAGCAAAATCACCGATGCTGACATAATTGTTTTTTGCATCCACTAACACCTCATTATCCACTTCGGGAGAATCAAATTCGGTTCTTCCGATAAAATAATTTCCTTCTTTCCTGTCAAAAAGCACTTTAAAAATTTTATCAATTTTATTTTCATTGATGGTTTTTGAAATGAGCTGCTGTGCCTGCATTATTGCTGCCGCCCTTTCCTGCTTAATTTTCTCAGGCACGTCATCATCCAGGTTGAATGCATGTGTATTTTCCTCGTGTGAATAAGTAAAAACACCCAGCCGGTCAAATTTGGTTTCCTGTATAAACTCTAAAAGCTCCCGATGATCTTTTTCCGTTTCACCCGGATAGCCCGCAATCATGGTAGTGCGGATTGCAATCCCCGGAACTTTTTCACGAATAGTTCTGATAAGTTGTTTTGTTTTCTCTTTAGTAGTTCCCCTCCTCATTGATTTCAGCATGTTATCAGAAATATGCTGCAGAGGAATATCTAAATAGTTGCATATATTTTTCTTTTCACGAATGGCATCGAGCACATCAATTGGAAATCCGGAAGGAAATGCATAGTGCAATCGAATCCACTCTATCCCTTCAACATCGGATAAACGTGAAAGCAATTCAGCTAATTTTCTTTCACCATATATATCCAATCCATAATAGGTTGAATCCTGGGCAATAATCAAAAGCTCTTTTGTACCGTTCTTAGCAAGATGTTTTGCTTCTCTGACCAGCTCTTCAGTTGACCTGGAAATATGCCTTCCGCGCATTAACGGTATTGCACAAAACGAGCATGGACGGTCACAGCCTTCAGAAATTTTCAAATATGCATAATGATTAGGAGTTGTGAGCAGGCGTTCACCGATCAGTTCATGCTTATAATCTGCGCCAAGCGTTTTAAGCAAACGGGGAAGATCACGTGTGCCGAAAAAATGATCCACATCAGGAATTTCCTTTTGCAGTTCCGGTTTATAACGTTCGGACAAACAACCGGTGACAATCAGCTTTTCAATATTTCCTTTTTCTTTTTCCTTTGCGAAGTGCAAAATGGTATCGATAGATTCCTGTTTGGCATTATCAATAAATCCGCAGGTGTTTATAATTACTATTTCGGAATTGTTTTTTTCGGATTC